>ERZ894244.14-NODE-14-length-212254-cov-14.198568_pt1 | contig 212254 bp, 156 predicted proteins | sample MGYA00380299_ERZ894244 | MGnify/ENA primary metagenome ERZ894244 (study PRJEB32331, sample SAMN06328444) | human gut metagenome | biome: human gut microbiome; feature: stool | host: Homo sapiens | collected 2014-06-26 ... | reverse complement strand
CGACGGCACGCGGCAGAAAGTACGGGACACGTTCGCAGCATTCCTCGGACCTGCATTGGAAGCGCAAATCCCCTTCGCGGCAACCTACGGCAACCACGATTTTCAGTGTGGCATTCTCGCAGACGAGCAGGATGACATATACCGCGAGTTTTCCGGTTGCATGAACCCTGTCGCCGGTTCTTCTCCCTTGGCGCTCGAACCAGGCACGTTTGCGATTCCGATTGAAGCTTCCGACGGGTCGGGACGTATTGCGATGAGCGTGATGATGGTGAATTCCGGCGATTATGCGGATAATGCGTTTGACGGCGATCGCAGCTTTTCCAACGATTGCGAGCATGCTGGAAATACTGGCAAACCCGGCAATACTGTTGGCAACACTGCCGGCGGACGGGAATCGCTGACATCCTATGCAAAGTATGCGTCGAATTCACGCGGCTGGGATTTGGCCGATTCCGACGGCTACGGCACACCTTCGCCGGAAGCGATCGAATGGCTGAAGCAAGTGCAACGCGAGTTGGGCGAGCGCAATGGTGACGGTTCGGCGGTTCCGGCGATCGCATTCCAGCATATTCCGCCGCAAGAGTTCTACGATTGCCTACGCGAAGTGCCCGCATACACGCCGAATGCGGTGGAGGGTGCGCGAACGTTCGCAGGGCATTGCTATGTGTTGGATCGTGACGTGTGCAGGCCTGGCTCAAGGCTTGGAGAGGCAATCGGATGCGCGGATGAAAACGTTGGCGAAGTGCAGGCGCTGCGCGATGCAGGCGGCTATTTCGCGCTGTTCTGCGGGCATGACCATAAGAACGCGTTCGTCGGGCATGTGCACGACATTGATCTTGGCTACGCGCCGACCTGCGGATTTGAATGCTACGGTCCGAAATCGCGACTGCGCGGCATTCGCCTGTTTGAATTCCGCGAAAACAATCCGGTCAGCTACGTGACGCGCATGCTCACGTGGGGAGACTTGGTCGGACGCTACTCCAGCAACGAATTACGCGTGTTTTTCGAAGACCATTGCGTGACCGATCTGATCGGTATCCGCAACGAATTGCGCCGCCCACAGGTCACCGTCACACTGCTGGGCATCGGATCGGTGATGTGCGCCGCAGCCGGCCACGCCATCGCCAAACTGTTCAAGCGCTTCAAACGCTAGGCGGACAACAGCCGAACCGGCGGAACAACGGGCTTTGCATGCCGCATATCGTCAGACAATCGCCAATCCGTGGAACGTGGAATATCAGCGGAAAAGCAATGGAAATCCAAAAATCAATGGAACAGGCTGACGCCACGACGAGATACGCAAAATGCGTTGCCTAGCCATGTATGTCGGGAATTCGGCCACACCGCACCCAATCGCGGCGCGGTCTGACTCATCCAAATACTCGGCACACGACCATCCGCGGAACGCGATCCCAACAAATTAAAGCCGTTCTTCTCCAGCAACCATTCCGGATGCTGCGTGGCAATCGCAAGTCCCTCTTCCAACGTAAGCGGCAAACGCTCGTCGGAATCGATCAACTTGCGCGCCACATCGGGCTCGCGATTGATGTAGCAGGTGCCGGTATGCGGTTCGATCACCAGGTAGAACGGGCCTTCCGGAGGTTCGAAACCATCCTGCGGAAGGAAACTGGCGATATCGCGCGGCGGCATGGTGGTGAATCCTGCCATACGGTTGATGGAAGTACGGGCAATCAGGGATTCAGGAGACACCAGTTCGCGCGTAGGCACCAACAGAATCTGCGTGCCCAAATCGGAATCCTCCAGCGCACGGATGATCGGGCGTGCCAAAGCACGGAACGCGGCGGCCGACATATCGGCCACATCCGGATAGCCCAACGCCACGATACGGTCCAACTGCTTTTGCGCTTCTTCTGATGCCTTCGACATGGCTTCCAGTGTACGCGAGCGATACGTCCAAAGTGCGAAAAGCCTCGCAGCCCGCACACCGGGACTTGTGCAGACGACGCATCAGCACGGACAATCAGGCCAACCGCGATGTCCTGTTACTCGTTACTGCAGCCATACCAATAGTGCACGTCATTCTGCCACACACAACAATCGCCAAACGCATACTCGGCGCAGACCAGCATACGGATAGGAGAACATGCTTGTTCCGCGGATTTCGTAAGATTAAACAACGCATGTGGCCGTCCACGAAGCCGTTTGGGGCCGGCTGGTCGACCTCAAGCGTGCAATCATACGAAACCGTTCCAGCATAAGCGAGAGGTTGTTATGTCCGAAAAGATTAAGGTCGGCATTCTCGGAGCTACGGGCATGGTCGGACAGCGCTTCGTCACGCTGCTCGAAAACCATCCGTGGTTCGAATTGGTCACCCTTGCCGCGTCCGCGCACAGCGCCGGCAAGACCTACGAAGAGGCCATCGGCGGTCGCTGGAAGATGGAAACGCCGATGCCGGAATTCGTGAAGAACATGGTCGTCAAGAACGTGGCCGATGTAGAAGACGTGGTCAAGAACGTCGATTTCGTGTTCTCCGCAGTAAACATGCCGAAGGCTGAGATTCGCGCCATCGAAGAGGAATACGCGAAGACCGAAACGCCGGTCGTGTCGAACAACAGCGCCCACCGTTGGACTCCGGACGTGCCGATGGTCGTGCCGGAAATCAATCCGGAGCATTATGAGGTGATCGAGCACCAGCGCAAGCGTCTCGGCACCACGCACGGCTTCATCGCCGTCAAGCCGAACTGCTCCATCCAGGCCTACACTCCGGCGCTCGCCGCTTGGAAGGAATTCGAGCCGCGCGAGGTTATCGTAAGCACCTACCAGGCCATTTCCGGCGCTGGCAAGACGTTCAACGACTGGCCTGAAATGATGGGCAACATCATTCCGTTCATCTCTGGCGAAGAGGAGAAGTCCGAGAAGGAACCGCTGAAGGTGTTCGGTCACGTCGATGAGGAAAAGGGCGAGATCGTACCGTTCGACGGTGCGCTGAAGATCACGTCGCAGTGCATTCGCGTGCCCGTGCTCAACGGTCACACCGCCACCGTGTTCATCAACTTCGGCAAGAATCCAACCAAGGAAGAGCTTGTCGATCGCCTGGTCAACTACACAAGCAAGGCTTCAGAGCTTGGCTTGCCGCATGCGCCGAAGCAGTTCATCCAGTATCTGACCGACGATGATCGCCCGCAGGTCAAGAAGGACGTGGATTACGAGGGTGGCATGGGTGTTTCCATCGGCCGTCTGCGCGAAGATTCCATTTTCGATTGGAAGTTCGTTGGCTTGGCTCACAACACCCTGCGCGGTGCCGCCGGCGGTGCGCTGGAAAGCGCCGAAATGCTGAAGGCGCTCGGCTACATCACCAAGAAGTGATAACGATTTGCATATGTTCTGTAGTTACGCATAATCATGCATGATTGCACATGGTGATATCTGATTTCTGCAGAACATAATATTGCGGAGGATTGTTGATTATTCAGCAATCCTTCGCTTTTTTATTTGCAGATTATCTGCAAAAATATCTGTAAAACAGATATGGGAATAAAAAAGACTTGGCTGAGATGCTTAAAGCAATCCAGCCAAGTCTTTTTTCGATTGATATTACGTGCTATTGCGTCAGCGACCGGTACCGCCGTACACCACGGCTTCCACCTGCTCAGCGTCCAAGCCGTAGGCAGTGTGCAACGCACGGACGGCGTCCTGCAGCTGCTCGAGCGGAACCAGCGCGGCGATGCGAATTTCGGACGTGGAAATCATCAGCACATTCACACCTTTGTCGCTCAGCGCGTTGAAGAACTTGGCAGCCAGGCCGGAGTGGGTCTTCATACCCACGCCCACCACGGCCACCTTGCCCACGTTGGCGTCAATATCGAAGGACTGGTAACCCAGTTCGTCCTGCTTCTCCTGCAGCACTTCCCGCACCTTGGCCGCGGCGGAACCGGGCACGGTGAAGGAAATATCGGCGGTGCCGGTGGAAGCGGAGGCCTGCACGATCATGTCAACGTTCACGCCGGCCTCAGCCAGCAGCGTAAACACCTTGGCGGCCATGCCCGGCTCGTTCGGCACGCGGCGCACGGTGGCCAGCGATTCGGTGTTGTCGTGCGCGACGCCGGAAATGATCGGGACTTCCGGTCCAAGATCGGGGAACAGGTCGCCCAAGGACTGGTTGTTGTTTTCGCTCATGTTCTTACCTTTGTTTGTAAAGTCTTGGCTTATTTTGCGTTTTTCTTGCGATGCCTTGCAATATCTTGCGATGCCTTGCGATTCTTTTCTTGCAAATCTCAGATATTCGGCAATATGCGCGGATCAACATCTTCCGGCACGATCAGCGTGCCGCGGCGGTGGGAGAAGGAGCTGCGCACATGCAACGGCATATTGAATCGCTGCGCGTATTCCACGCAACGCAGGGCAAGCACCTTGGAACCGCAGGACGACATTTCCAGCATCGACTCGTAGTCGATGACGGGAATACGACGTGCGGTCGGTACAATACGCGGATCGGCGGTGAACACGCCATCGACGTCGGTGTAGATCTCGCATACGTCGGCGTCCAGCGCCACGGCCAAAGCCACTGCGGAGGTATCGGATCCGCCTCGGCCGAGCGTGGTGGCGTCGCCACCCTCGTTCACGCCTTGGAAGCCGGCCACAATGGCCACGGAACCCTTGTCGAGCGCACGACGCACGCGTTCAGGCTTCACGGCCTTGATATGCGCAGTACCGAACTGGGCGTCGGTCATGAAACCAGCCTGGGATCCGGTGAAGGAGTAGGCGTGAGAGCCGGCCGCATGAATTGCCATTGCGAGCAAACTCATCGAAATACGCTCGCCTGCGGTCATCAGCATATCCATCTCGCGCGCCGGCGGGTTGGAGTCGATGCTGAGCGCCTGATCGATCAGGTCGTCGGTGGTGTCTCCCATTGCGGAGACCACCACGGCCACGTCATTGCCGGCGTTCTTCGTTTCGATGATGCGTCGGGCCACGCGCTTGATCGATTCTGGGTCGGCTACGGAAGAGCCGCCAAATTTCTGCACGATGAGAGCCACAACTTATCCAATCTTCTTCAATGTGTTGCCTGCCGACCATTCTAGGCAGGCTGGTCGATTATAGGAAAAATTCGATTTGTCAAGCCCCTGCACGCCCAACATACGGAACAGTATACGGAATCCCTGCAAATCCTCCGCGCGTTTTTTCGTACATACGTTCCGCACGGGTCTTCCATGATCGCCGCGCAACGTTTGCACGATCGTTAGCATATGCCGGCAATGTAACGAATGTGGCAAATGCGACGAAGGCAATGTCAGACGACCGCGCGACGCCCGGCCAACGCACGTCCGAGCGTGATTTCGTCGGCATATTCGAGGTCACCACCGACCGGCAGACCGCTCGCCAAGCGCGTGACCGTGATGTCGGTTTGCGAAAGCAGCTGCGAAAGGAAGCTGGTGGTCGCCTCACCTTCCACGTTCGGATTGAGCGCGAGAATCACTTCGGTGACTTCGCTGTCTTTGAGTCGTTCGATGAGTTTGGCGATGTTGAGGTCGCTGGGCTGCACGTTGGCCATCGGATTGATGACGCCGCCGAGCACGTGGTATAGGCCGCGATATTCGCGTGTGCGTTCGATGCTCATCACGTCTTTCGGTTCTTCGACCACGCAGATCACGCTATGATCACGGCGCGGATCGACGCAGATCGGGCATGGGCTGGTTTCGCACACGTTGCCGCAAATGTCGCAGAATCGTATTTTTTCCTTGACTTCGGTGATGGCGTCGACCAGGGTCTGTGCTTCCTCGTCGGATGCGTTGAGCAGGTAGAAGGCGATGCGTTGCGCACCTTTCGGCCCGATGCCGGGCAGGTGCGCGAATGCGTCGATCAGTCGTTGGATGGCGCCGTCATAGGCCAGTGCCATGGTTCACCTTTCCTTGGTTTCCGTAAGATTCGCGATTGTTTCCGTACGATTCGCGATTATGCCGTTAATCGTCAAGATTCTTCTTTTGCTGCATGTTGCGCGGGTTTTTGGCGTCGTCGGGGCCGAAATCCTCGACTTTTTTCACTTCGAATAGTCGTGTCAGATCGTCAACGCTTAACGCGTTGGACGCTCCGATCGATTCGTCGCTCATGGAATATTCGTCATCTTCCGCGGCGACCTGCGGTGTCGGCTGCGCAGGAGCTGAGAACTGTTGGTTCCATGGATCGGCGTTCGGCTGGTTGTGCGGAGATGCCGCTTCCTGCCGAGGTGCGCGATGCTGGTGATTGGCATGCTTAGGGGCCGTTTCAGGTTCCGCTGGTACGGGCATGGGGTCCGCCGGTCCTGCCTGAACTGGCATGGGGGCACCCCAAGGATCGTCGTCCACCGGCGGCTGCTGCGGTACCGGCACTGGTGCGGCCCAAGGGTCGACATTATCACTGGTATCGGGAACGGCCACATGTTTCACGTATTGCTCCGGCGCTTTCACGTCGTTGACGCCGCTTGCGATCACCGATTGCAGTTGCACCTGTTGCGCTGGCACGGCCCACGGATCGTCATCCAGTTGCGATGGGACTACTGCGGTCTGCTGTGAGACCGCCCATGGATCGTTTTCGGCGGTTGCGTCCGCAACGGCTCGGTGACCCTCCTCATCGTTAGAATCCCCTGCATTACCGCCATCCTCGGCTTTCTGCGCACCCTCGACCGCAGGCTCTTTGCCGGAGGATTCAAGACTTGCGGCGGTGCCAAGATTCGCGGTCAGCAGTGTTGCGGATTTGAGTCGCTCCTGTGCCAGCTGCACGTTGATCTTGCTTTGCTCTTCCGGGCTAAGCTTGCTCCACGGCACCGATTCGGAACCGTCCGCCAGCTTTTTGGCGGGGGCGAGCGTGACATTCGGGCCGAACATCTTATGCACTTCGGCGCGGACGATTTTCACCACTTCGGTGGTTCCATCCACCGACTCCTTCGCCACGCCCTTAGCGAACGCATATTTGCTGAGCGCCTTGTCGAATTTGATCCACAAACTGTCGCCTCGCAACAGCACACGAGGCACTTTTCCGCGGTTCACATAACCGCGCACATCCTCAGGAAGCGCGGCCACCAAAGCATCCCACTTCTGGTCGGGGGTGCGGTCGTCATGTACCGGAGCAGGTGCGGGAGTTGCCACAGACGCCGGAGTTGCGGCAGGCGCAGCGGCTGCAACGGAAGACGTCGCACTCATCGCCTGCTGAACATCCGCAAGCATGGAAGCCACACCGGAAGCGACGGCGTCGGCGGGATTCATCGGTGCCGCAGACGGCTGCACAGCCGGTTTCACAGGCTCGGAAGGAGCATCAATTGCCGACGCGGAATCCTGTGGCCGAACACCGGCGGCATCTCTCGTCGTACGGCGGCGCGAGCCGGCCATAGATCCACGCAGCGATTCTGCAGCGGCGGAAGCCCCGGAATCGCCAGCAAAATCAGGCATACCGGAAGATGACGCAACGGCAGCCACCCCTTCCTCACGCCCGGCCAGCAAGCGTGCGGCAAGCAATTCCAGTCGCATGCGCGGCGAAATCGCACCAGTCATATTGGCAAGCGTCGCATTGATCGTGTCAGCCATCTGCGTCAACGCAGATAATCCCAAAGCGGAAGCCTGACGACGCAAATCATCCATGTTCTCGGCGACCGCATCGTCGGAAAGCACGCTTTCCGCGCGCGTTCCGCCCAACGTGAGCACCAGCAAATCGCGCACGCGGGCAAGCAAATCCTCAACGAATCGACGGGGATCGAAACCGCCGACCACAACCTTCTGAATCACGCCATACAGTGCTTCGCCATTTTTGTCGGCAACGGCGTCGATGGCCTCGCTAATCAGAGCGTCAGGCGTGAAACCGAGCAACGCAACCGCGGAATCGTATGCGATGCTGCCGTCAACCGCACCAACCATGAGCTGGTCAAGCACGGAAAGTGTGTCTCGCACGGAACCGCCGCCGGCACGCATGGCAAGACGCAGCACGCCTGGCTCGGCCTCGATATGCTCGTCTTCGCAGATCTGCTCGAGGTACGGGCCCATAACCTCCTTTGGCACCAGGCGGAACGGGTAATGGTGGGTGCGCGACCGGATGGTGCCGATCACCTTGTCTGGTTCGGTGGTGGCGAAGATGAACATCACATGCTCCGGCGGCTCCTCCACGATTTTCAGCAGCGCGTTGAAGCCTTGTGGCGTGACCATATGGGCCTCGTCGAGAATGAAGATCTTGTAGCGGTCGCGGGCCGGCGCGAAACCAGCGCGCTCACGTAGCTCACGGGCGTCGTCCACGCCGTTATGCGAGGCCGCGTCGATTTCCACCACATCGATGGAACCGGGGCCGCCCGTGGCGAGATCCTTGCAGCTTTCACATTCGCCGCACGGATGCGAGGTCGGACCTTTCGCACAGTTGACGCATCGCGCAAGAATGCGAGCGGAACTGGTTTTGCCACAACCGCGCGGGCCGGAGAACAGGTAGGCATGCGTGAGCTTGTTCTCGTCGAGCGCGCGCATCAGCGGAACTGTGACCTGGTCCTGACCGATCACGCCGTCGAACGTGTCGGGACGATACCTTCTATAGAGTGCCAGTGCCATCGCAATTCCTTCCGCAGTAGTGCCACTAGGCTACCGATTAATTACGACACGTTTTTTCGCAAAGACCGGCTGCACAGCCTGCCCGTAACAGTGCAGCGCGTGTCCCCGGGGACAAGCCTCGCGGCAACGTTTAAGCTGGGATTAACAACAGCGACACTATAGAATTGACATCATGTCAATTTCCGTTTTAGACTGAGGACAGTCAAGAAATTGACAGAGTGTCAACGTGTCGCACAGGTGAGAGACGCCACTCGAGCGAAGGAGAGAGCCATGGACGGACAGCACAACGCTTCCGCAACAACAGTCGGAGACGCACGCCGTGCGCAAATCGTGCGCGCAGCACGCGAAATCTGCCTGGAAAAGGGCTTTTCGAAAATAACAATTAGCGATATCGCGGGCCGCGTAGGCATGACCAGATCTCTCTTCTACCACTATTTCCAAGACAAAGACCAAGTCGCGGACGCCGTACTCAACGACGTTATCGACGAAGTGATCACGCAATTGGAACAGTGGAACGCCAATCGAGAGGTCGGCAACATCTCGAAAGCACTCGACGACGTGGTGCGGCTGACCCGCTCCCTCATCACCGATGAGGGCCCGTTCAGCCAACGTATGATCGAAGACGGCAACGCGGGACTGTACATCAAATTCATCGACCGTGTGGCCGATCGAATTGCGGAATACATCTGCAATTCGACAGTGCGCGATTTCGAGAAATTGCATGGCATGCCCATCACCAACGAGCATGAGACGTTCTATACGCTCATCGTTGGCCTGATTTCTCTGATCAGACTGCACCCCGACATTGAAGACACCGTCATCAGACAGGTCGCAGCGCAGACGCTGCATCTGAACGAATACATGTAAACGCGGAATCAACCCGCGCGCGCATGTGTGTCGAGAGAAAGGAAAAGCGATGTTGTTCCAAGTCTATGGCGACACCGCCGTATACCAGTGGATCGGCTGGATCCTCGTATTCTGCTGCCTCATCGGTGCCAATGAGCTGGCCCGCCGCACCAAAACCGGTGGCGTGGTCGCGTTCCTGATCGTGCCGGCCATTCTGACCATCTACTTCATCACCATTTACGCGGCCGCCGCTATGGGCGCCGAGTGGGCGCTCAACAACCCGACCTACGTTCATATGACCAGCTGGTTCCACTATGCCAAACTGTATGCTGCCACCGCGGGCTGCATTGGCTTCATGGCGCTCAAATACAAGTGGGGCAAGATCGGCAAGTCCGAGTGGTTCAAATGCTTCCCGTTCGTGATCGTGGCCATCAACATTCTCATCGCCGTGGTCTCCGACTTCGAATCCGCCATTCGCGCCTGGGGTACCACGTGGGTTTCCACCGAAGGCGTGACGCTGTATGGCGGCTGGCACAACGTGTTCAACGGCGTTGCCGGCCTGATCAACATCGCCTGCATGACCGGCTGGTTCGGCATTTACGTGTCGAGGAAGAAGCAGGACATGCTTTGGCCCGACATGACCTGGGTGTTCATCGTCGCATACGATATTTGGAACTTCTGCTACACCTACAACTGCCTGCCAACCCACTCCTGGTACTGCGGCCTCGCGCTGCTGCTCGCCCCGACCGTGGCGAACTTCTTCTGGAACAAGGGCGGCTGGATTCAGAACCGCGCCAACACGCTCGCCATCTGGTGCATGTTCGCGCAAGTGTTCCCCATGTTCCAGGATGAGTCCAAGTTCGCCGTGCAGTCGGTGAACAATCCGAACGTGAATCTGACCGTGTCGATCATCGCACTCGTGGCCAACGTGCTCGCACTCGGCTACATCCTGTACCGTGCGAAGAAGCAGCACGTCAACCCGTGGCTGCAGGAAGTCTTCAAGGGCACCCGCGACTACGAGCAGGCCATCGCCCGCCAAAAAGTCGCCGCCTAATCCCAATCCGCGTTCGCTAGTTACAGCATTCGCTAATCACGCCATTCGCTAATTACAGAAAATCCGGTATTCGTAAGATGCAATTCTCACGAATATCGGATTTCTATTATCGACAAGAGATAACTTACGACATATTTGATGTCACGCAACAGCACACGCTGGCTGCTGTCACACTGCAGATCACCGCACGTCGCTGAAGATCACTGAAGAAATTCGCCGGTAATCGGGTCGCGATGGTCTCGTTTGATGATTTCCAGCACTTTTTCCTCGGTAGTGGAAGCTTGGCTTTCCACCACGGCCGGCGGCACGAGCACACGCAACGCACGCCCCTGGGCCACGACCTTGACAGGCAGGCGACCAACATATTCGCCGTCCGCCATCAAGACCGGCGGCTCGTCACCCTCTTGCGCGCGGGTGATTTCAATATCGCGCACACGCTTCCAGCCAAACACTTTGCATCCGAGGATCTTGCCGCTGTAGGCGCGCGCCACCGCATCCGCGCATTCGGCGACATTGGGCACATGGTCGAGCCATACCAAATCAAGCAAGCCATCAGAGAACCGCGAATACGGCGAAACCTCAATGCCACCACCGATATGCCGCGAATTTGCCACCGTGAGCAGCGGCGAGATAATGTCTTTCTCTTCCACCGTGCCATCGGCCAACGTGGCTTTGACGTGGTACCCGTACTGCTTCATATGAGTCAATTCCACAAGCACGGCCGCGAAATAACGCAACGAACCGTTCGGCAAACGCGAGTGGTTCGCACGGTCGTTGATGCTCGCATCCAAACCGCACGAGAGCATGCCCGCATAGAAGCGATTGACCGCCGGATGCAATGGCACATCCGAATCTCCGACCAACTCATCACCGGTGCTGGAATCGACGGCATATCCACCCTGCAACGACGTGGCTAAGCCCATATCGACGTCAATATGCGTGCCGCGAACAATCGCGCCGACAATGCCATCGACAGCGGTTTCCACACGATTGACCGGCAGTTCAAGTCCACGCGCAAAATCGTTGCCAGAACCCGTCGCCACTATGCCAAGCGGCTTGCCGGAGCAGCCCACGGCATTGGCGCCGAGCGCAATCATGCCGTCACCGCCGACCACCACCAAGTAGTCATATTCGTCTCTACGGTTTCTGGCGTTCAGCAAAGAGCCTTCAAAACTCTCACCGGTTGCATCGATAACGTTGAGGCCATGCTTGCGCCCGGCTTCCCGCAGCAGACCGATCACCTGATTGCCGACTTCAGCGCCCTTGCCTTTGTTCGACGTCGGATTGCCGACAACGGCAACGGTCGCATTCACACAGGACGTTTCGCTCATACTTCAGTACGATAATCGCAATTCGCGCCACACGCCACATATGAACGGCTTTCCAGACAGATGACCACGTTTTGCGTGACGATTTTCCGCCATGAGACGCTTTTCCAGGCGATACTTATTCGCAGACGATCGGTCCCGCTCTCGACCGCTTGCTGACGTGGGATACGAATGGCACTTGCGTACCGACCTGCGCTTCGATCAACACATCCTCACCTTCTATCGTGCAGGATCCGATCGTCGCATTATTACCGGAAATGGTACGTTCCGCCACGTAACAGGGGTCGGCAGAGCCTCCATATAGCGCGTTGGCCGCCGCCACCGACGCTAGGTCGGCCGCATTCTGCGCGTGATGCAGGCAAAGCAACAGATTGCCTGCCGACGCGACCGCACTCAGCATTATGGCCGCCACCGCGATCAGCGCCACACCGGATATGGTTCCCGAACCTTCATCGGATCCGCGAATCCAAGCAAACCAATGTTTCACAAAGCGTTTCACATCATACATTCCTTTCTGATTCGCATCCATCGGACGCTCTCCAGCAGTGTTTCACGGCATGTTTCGCATGTCGTGCTTGCAAGTTTTCGACACTGAAGAGCCGCGTATAGCCCACACCCCAGCAGCCCCGCATCACGCAAACACAAGGCGAGGCGCTAGAAGTAGCGGGTCGCTTTGCCTGTAACTCGTGCGGGAAGCACACCGGTTGGGTCAGGTATTACAGGGCATTGCACCGTAACGGTGACGGAATCCGCACCACGGTCAAACCGTACTGTCGCCGAATCGCCGGCCGCAGCCACAGCGGCAGCCCTTGCTTTCGATTCGCCGCCGGCATCATCAACCGCGAAGGCCCGCGCACCGGCCGCGGCCGCATCCTGGCAACTCATAGACACCACGGACGCACGCCCCAAGCACAACACCAAAATCGCCACCGCCGCCACGCAGGGGAGCACCACCGCGAATTCCGCGGTGGCCGCTCCCTCATCGGCATCATCGATATGGCGTTTCCACCATTGCCTCAGCATGAATCACCCGACGCTCAGCGCTTTCTTGATGATGTTGGTCAGCAGCGTTTTGATGGCATCGGATTTCATAATGCCCACCAAAACGGCTGCGAATCCGGTGGCGGCAACCAGCACCACCGCATATTCGGCGGTGGCGGCGCCTTCTTCCGGTTCAGCGGTCAGCGTGCGCATACGCGCATCCAACAGGCATATCGCCTTGTCGGCCCGTTCCCGCATGGCATGCAGCCGTTGCCCTGCCCTGCCCATCAGGCCCGGCAAGCCATCGACATTGATTGGCGTTACGTTGTTCATGGCGTTCCTTTCGTTCGAACAACCCCGGCCGGACGGCCGAGTGCACCCAGTGTTGCGCATCATCACGCTCGCGGGAGCGTTTTTCCGGGGTTGTGGTCGGAGGACGTAAGTTATCCACACCCTTGGCGTGTCATCCACAGTTATCCACAAAACTTCGTGAATTATCGGATCTCGACATTCCCCGCTTTTCCGCTATCGTTACGCGCACATCGTCATTGCACAAACGACATGACGGACGGAATGATTCCAACCGCAACAAATGCGGGAAGAAAACACAATCCAGTCGGCAACAACAAACGAACCGATAATTTCGCCGCAGCCTGTTCGATCTGCGCGCGCTCATCCCAATCCAATTGTTCGACGGCTGTTTCCAAACGTTCCACCGGAGAGGCGCCACTATGCCATGAGAAGGCGAACGCATCGCGCACTACCGCAAGATCGCCATGATCCGGCCACGCATCATCCCAGGAAACACCTTTGTTCAACTGCTCTCCGGCCGATCGCAGTCCCGCACCGAATTCTCCTGCCGCAATATCTCCCACGGCAATCAGCGCACGGGGAATGGAAGATCCCTGTCGGATGGCGACGCTGAGCATCTCCAATATCAACGGCAGAGGAAGTTCCCGCATTCGCTCGGCGGGCGCAAGGTCGGAGGGCACGCGAACCGGCCTCCACTGCTTCAGCCATATCGCTTCGGCCGCGCACACCACCGCTGTCAGCATCCATAAACCAGTCATCATATGGCTCCTTTCATATCATCCTGCCGCATCAACGCACGTATCCAGATAAGTCCGAACGTGTAGCAACAGAGGGCAAATCCGAGACATGCCAAGCCTTTGACCCCTGAAACAAGGAAGACCAATGAGTGCACGCCCATGCCTTCTCCCAAGAGCACAGTGAGCAGCGGCAACGCCATCAGGAGTTTCATCGTCGCTTTGGGCATGGCAAATGCGTTGGCACGCAAATCATCCAATAATCGTTGCCGTTTCAACGATTCAGCCACCGCCTGCAGGCATCGGTCGGTTTCACACCCGAGCGTCAGGCTCAGCCGGCAGGCCGCATACAGCTCGCCGCTCAGCCGTTCGACTTGGCCGGATTGCCCGCCTTGCCCAAATTGCTCTTTAAGTGGGCATCTGCTGCGAATCACCATGGTTATGCGCAGCCTGGTGAGTTCAGGCGTGGCGAACGGCGTTCCTCCCAGTTCTTCGAATGCCTGCACCAACGTGACTCCGCTGCGCACGGATGCCCGCAGGGACGCCACACATGCCACACATCCGATGGCGGGCAATGCGTTCGCCGACGCATTCAAGTCGTCGATTCCTTCGGGTTTCAATCCCTGTTTCCCGCCATGTTCCTTACTCCATCGACCGCCCGCACACCCCGAACCATCCCTCGTTCGCTCACCTACATCGTACGTGTTTCGGCGTGGCCACAACCATACGGCCAGTCCGAACAATATCGCGGCGATAACGCCAAGACTTCCCATCCATCCACCTCGATTCAACGACTCCATGCACGTACGAAATCGGGCCACTGCTGCGAGGCCAGCATCTGGTTGCCGTTCCATCCGAACAGCAGGTTTCCACGCAGTTTGTCTTCCGCAAATTCGAGTCGCCCTATTTGTGTGATGCGCCGACGGCCTCCCATCCGACCCACGTGCAGCACCACGTCGAATGCGTCTTGCGCAAGCGCTGCGGTGGCCTGCGGATTCAACCCGGCAAGCAACCCCAATGCCACCAGTCGCGAAGGGACCGCTGCCACTTGGTTGGCATGCAAGGTGGTCATACCTCCGCGATGCCCGGAATTCAGCGCGCGCAACAGGTCTACGATTTCGCTACCTCGGCATTCGCCCACCACAATGCGATCCGGGCGCATTCGCAACGTCGCGCATATCAATTGCGATAGTCCTATGGCACCTTTGCCTTCCATGTTGGCGTCTCGCGTCACCAGCGACACGCGATTGTCATGGTCGAGCATGCCGAGTTCGCGCACCTCTTCCACAGTGATGATGCGCTCCCCCGGCGCACATCGCATAAGCATTGCCTTGAGCAGCGTGGTTTTGCCAGCTCCGGTGCCACCGGTCACAAGCACACTGGCCTTGCGTTCCACAAATCCTTCTAGCAAAGGCATCCATTTGCTTGGAAACATGCCGTTTTTCGCCAAGGATTCCAGACTGGGCGCAACCGCGTCCGGCAATCGTATGCTGATGGCCGCGCCTTGTGGAACGAGCGGTGCGATAACCGCGTGCACGCGCACGCCTTCCACGGTGGAGGCGTCGGCTATCGGGCATGCGTCGTCGAGTCTTCTGCCGAGCTGCGAACACAGTCGTACGGCGAAATCGCGTATGGCTTGCGGGTTGGCGAATGGCGCACGCATTGCGTACGGCCGCATTCCTTGGCCGCGATCCACCCACACGGTGCCGTCGCAGGTCACCGCAATGTCGGTGACGCCCGGTTCGGATGCGATGTCGCTAAGCGGGCCGAGTTCCATGGTTGACGCTCTTTTCTTCCAATGCCTCCTGAATGAGATCAGCCAGCGTTGCGATGGCTTTTGCATTCGCACGATTGGGTTTGCGCAGTCCGAGCCCTTCCAACAGTTCGCTACAGAGTTTGGCGTCCGTTGTGATGACCGCGGCGATATCGCAGTCGAGATATTCCGCCGCTTCCTCGGTCGCTGTCACACCATGGTCGCGTATGGTTCCGCGCGGTTGCATGCCTACAAAAAACTCCCGTTCCTGTGTTGCGACATCGTGTTCCCCGATTGGATCGCTTGGATTGCGTTGCGATTGCATGTTCGCTTTGGCACGGGCAAGGCCAAGTACCGTCATTTCGACCACGTTGATGCGGATGGCCTGTCGTAGTTCCGTCAGATCTTGCAGTCCGTTCCCTTGCCCCACGTCTACGATGACTGCGCTTCGTACCTGCGATAGCGCGCGAATGCACGCCTGCACTTCCCAGGATTGCGGATTTTCGGTTTTCCAAGGATCGCAGGACAGCAGTGGCACGCCATCCCAGACTGGCAGCTCCCGCAGCAACGCCTTGCCGTCGATGGCGCCAAGCGGTGCGCTGATTTCCCCAAGTCGCGAGCCGTCTTCGTTCTCCACGCCGAGAAGCACATCAAGACCTCCGCCTTGCAGATCGGCATCGACAAGCACGCATTTGAGCCCACGCTCGTTCAGCTCACGAGCCAAGATGGCCGCCAGGGTGCTCGCCCCCACTCCCGCCACCACGGAGTCAACGATCACCACATTGCTCACATCGCAGCGTTGTTCTCGCACCGCACGGCCACGCTCGGCAACCATGCCGTACGTTCCAGGCACCGCACCGACCGGTGTCGCTCCCTGGAGTAATCCAGGCGGCGTATAGAACCGTTGCGGAGAGACGGTTCTGCGCTGCTTCGGAGGCGCCGTTCTCGATGTGGCCGAGCTCGCGACCGGCATCAGTCCGCCCGACGGCAGCGGCACCGGAGGCATATTAGGAAAAGACGTTGCACTACTCATACCGTCGATTGAAAAGTCTCGATGCATACCATCGCAAGCTGAACCGGCCCTGTGGTCGGAGGACGCTAGTTATTCACAACCACGGCGTGTCATCCACATCTATCCACAGGGCATCAAATATCCACGTCTATCACCCCCGGAAAACGGGACGGGCGCATGCCAGCACGCCTCAAAACAAAAAAAGAAGACCCGCCGAAGCGGGCCTTCCTTGCAAGAACCTTGAGAGCAGAATCTCTGCACAACAACATCGTCGTAACGGTAAGTCTATCCAATGCCCGTCCAACGTAACGACCCATCTTGGCCATACACTCTTTGTGGGCTCTGCTCTTAAGTTGTTCTTGTACTTTGTAATTATGCTCAACAATCCGGCAATCGCAAACCGAAACCGGCTGATGTTCCCTATTTATCGCAACTGTTGCTTTGCGATCGCAAGAATCACGAAAATGATTCATCATGTGCGAAACGCCCGGTGTGTTTGTTTGATTGCGTGCGTTTGCAGCAAAAATGCGGCGTGTCGACGCTTTATTTTGCATAATGAACGAACGAATGTTAACTCCTGTTAAATTTTGACACTTTTGGCGGCATTTCCAGCTACTTAAGGATAAAGTAGGAAGGTATGGCACAGATTTTTGACGCACCCTCGAAGGCGATCTTGCGCAGCCAGATAGCTGAGCATATCGCCGAGACCGATAAAAACGACAAGCGTGAGCTTCAGGCCGGCGAAGAGCCGTTGCCGAACGACCGCTTCTTCGACCGCGAGTTGAGCTGGCTGAAGTTCAACAAGCGCGTCCTCGAACTCGCTCAGGACGAGGACCTGCCGATCATCGAACGCGCAAGCTTCGCCGCGATCTTCGCGAACAACCTCGACGAGTTCTTCATGGTTCGCGTCGCAGGCCTGAAGCGCCGCATCGACACCGGCATCGCCGTGACGGCAGCCTCCGGATTGAGCCCAAGGCAGCAGCTGCGCGCCATCAGCGAGCAAGCACACCGCCTACAGGACGAGCACGCGCACTACATGATCGACCACATTCTTCCCGATCTGGCGAAGGAACAGATCGTGCTTCTGAGCTGGGACAAGCTCACCGCAGCCGAGCAGGAGCGCCTGTCTCGCTACTACCGTCAGCAGGTATTCCCTGTTCTGACACCGCTCGCCGTAGACCCGGCCCATCCGTTCCCGTACATTTCCGGCGGCTCCATCAACCTCGCCGTGCTCGTGGAGAATCCAGCTTCCGGAAAGTCCCACTTCGCTCGCGTGAAGATTCCTGGAAACCTGAACCGTCTCGTGCCCGTCGACGACATGACCGACGACGATGCCACCAACGTGCGCTACGGCTTCATCACCATGGAGAACCTGATCATCGCGCATCTGGAATCCCTGTTCCCGGGCATGATCATCAAGGAAGCACGTTCCTTCCGCGTTACCCGTAACGAGGATATCGACGTGGAAGAGGATGATGCAGAGAACCTGCTCAACGCCATGGAGAAAGAGCTGCTGCGCCGTCGTTTCGGACCGCCGATCCGTCTTGAGATTTCCGACGAGACCAGCCCGTTCCTTTCCCAGCTGCTCGCTGACCAGCTGCGCGTCAGCGTCGATGAGGTGTACCGCCTGCCGGCACCGCTCGATGCGACCGTGCTCTTCGAACTTGGCGGCATCGACCGTCCGGACTTGAAGTACCGTTCGTTCGTACCGACCACCAATCGTCAGATTGCCGAGGTGGAGTCGTCCCGCGCGCAAGACATTTTTGCAGCGATTCGCGAACGCGATATCCTCCTGCATCACCCGTACGATTCGTTCTCTACCTCCGTTCAGGCGTTCCTAGCGCAGGCTGCGGCGGATCCGAAGGTGCTCGCCATCAAGCAGACGTTGTACCGCACGTCCAGCAACTCCCCGATCATCGACGCGCTCATCGACGCGGCGCATGCGGGCAAGCAGGTGCTGGCACTGGTCGAAATCAAGGCACGCTTTGACGAAGACGCCAACATCGCATGGGCACGCAAGCTGGAACGCGCCGGCGTGCACGTGGTGTACGGCATCGTGGGCCTGAAGACCCACTGCAAGCTGAGCCTTGTGGTACGCCAGGAAGCCGACGGCCTGCGCCGCTACTGCCATGTGGGCACCGGTAACTACAACCCGAAGACCGCCCGTATCTACACCGATCTCGGCTTGCTGACCTGCGATCCGGTGGTCGGTCAGGATATGACCCGCCTGTTCAACCAGCTGTCCGGTTATGCTCCGAAGTCGAGCTTCCACCGCCTGCTGGTGGCGCCGCGTACCGTGCGTTCCGGCCTGATTCAGCGCATCCGCCGAGAAGAGGATGCCGCACGCGCAGGCAAGGAAGCATGGATCAAGATCAAGGTCAACTCCATCGTTGACGAAAAGACCATTGACGCGCTGTACCGTGCAAGCCAGGCCGGCGTGAAGATCGACATCGTGGAACGCGGCATCTGCGCGCTCAAGCCGGGTGTTCCGGGACTTTCCGAGAACATTCGCGTGCGTTCCATTCTGGGTCGTTTCCTCGAGCACAGCCGTATCTACGCATTCGCGAACTCCGATGGCCCGCAGATCGGTGAAGGCCCGGCCGCAGGTCCGGAAGTGTGGATCGGTTCCGCCGATCTGATGCACCGCAATCTCGACCGTCGAGTCGAAGCGCTGGTGCGCATCACCGCTCCGGAGCAGATCGACGAACTGATCAAGTACGTGGATCTGCAGATGGCCGATTCCACCACCTCGTGGCATATGGCAGCCGACGGCACCTACGTGCGTCATGCGAAGGATGAGGAGGGTCGCCCGCTGGTCGATTCCCAGGAATATCTCATCAAGAAGCATACGCGCCGACCGGCAAGGCACTAAGTTTCGCGAAAATGGCCGATTCTGCAATTGCAGGATCGGCCATTTTCGTTGCGCAATCATGAACAATAACCACGCCTACCACTTACAATGAAAGATATGAGCGAGAACATGAGACGTGTCGTAGAAGCCGCCGGGGGTATTGTATGGCGGTGGAAAGCCGGTAGCGAAATCGCTGAAAATCCAGCAATTGCAGCACAGAAATCTCCAAAAGAACAACTCAACAGCATTGAAGTGTGCATCGTGCATCGACCAAAGTACGATGACTGGAGCTGGCCGAAAGGCAAACTCGAGCAGGGCGAATCACATCGTCATGCCGCAGTGCGAGAAATCGGCGAGGAGACAGGCGTTTCCATTGCTCTCGGCCCGTATCTGTGCGAAGTCGAATATCCGCTGTCCGAAGAAGGCAAGAAAACCCGGCATTCGCGCGATCGCGCCGTCGACACCAAGCACACGTTGTATTGGATGGCGCAGCCAATTTCCGGAGATGATGCGGAACATCTGCTTGACGCATTCGGTCCCGTGCATCGCGCGGATGTAGGCGAAATCAACGATATCGTGTGGGTTTCCGTACGTGAAGCACGTAAAATCCTCACACATTCCACCGATAAAGACACCCTCGCCATCTTCGTGGACCGCGTACAAGAGGGTGCCGCAACCGCGCAGAATCTGCTGATCGTACGCCACGCCAAAGCTGAATCGCGCAAATCATGGAAAGGCACCGACGCGAACCGGCCGATCACTCCGAAAGGCGCGGCCGCGGCATTCGCACTCAACCGCGAACTTGCCTGCTACAACCCAACCCGCCTCGCAACCTCACCATGGCTACGCTGTCAAGAAACATTGCAGGTGCTTAGCTGGCAGACCGAACGCTCGATGGAACACATCGACGCGCTCACGGAAGACGCCTTCGCCGAACACCCGACCATCGCATGGCTGGCGTTCCTCAAGCAGATCCAGCTCACGCTCGAAACCCGCGAAACCACGGCGATCTGCATGCACCGACCGGTAATCGGGGGTATGTTTGACCATCTGCGCGGACTGTGCGCTCGCAAAGCGCTCTCCAAGCAGCTCATCGCCAAAACGCCGTTCATGCCTACCGGCACCGCCATAGCGCTGTTTATAATCGATACGCCGCAAGGTCCCAGCATTATCGATATTCAAAAGGTTTCACCCATTGTCTACTAACATGCATTACGGTTCCGGCTCGGTTATTCCAAGCCGTTCCGCCGGTTTCACCAACACTGGATCGCCGCGCCCGGCCCGCCCGGGGCAGCTCGACCAGATGATGGCCGACAATATTGCGGGAGGTGCCGATCCGGCACAAATCAACGAGATGAGCCACGCCTCGGCGGCCGCGCTGCTGGACCGCGTGCATCACACGCAGGACGCCGAACTCGTGGAACGCGTGCTCACGCTGGTGGACCGCGAAGGCGTTGACGTGATCGCCGAATTATGGAGCAGATCCGAGCCGGATTCGCTGCCGGGCATTCTATGGCGACTGTATGTGCTGCGTACGTGGATGCGGAAGAATCGTGAGTCGATCGCACGATTGTGGCGCGTCGGAGAACCGGTCGCAACTACCGCTTCGGCAATTGCCGGAGTCGATCAGGCACCCACGGAAGATGACATTGCACACACCGCCGATTCGATTCTGGCGGGCGCATTCACCGGCGATTTCGCGATTGCGTTGGAACGTGCGGCGGCGTTCACCGACGTGGTTGCGTTGGGATTGCGCATTGAGGCACGAAATATGACCTCACGCTTGGAGGCGAGGAATTCAGAGGCAGCACAAGCGGAAAGCTCGAACGCCGCGAAAAAGCAAGCACGCACGAAAGCGGCCCGCTTGATGCACACGGCCGGCAATCTGTTTGTCACCGCCAAGGATTTTCGCCATGGGGCGAATCTGTGGAGGCGAGGAAAACTGGAGTAGCGCGATCCACCTCTTACCCCCCCCCTAATAAAAGTGCCGCACAGCAATCGCAATATCAATTCGCGACACGGCGTACCGTGCGGTCTGCAGCATCTGTAGAATAGGAATTCGCGCCGGGCCATGCATAGCCCCGGGCTCCATTTTTTGCCGCTGCGAGCGGCCTTTGCGCCGACAGGCGCTTTCGTGGTTCGGCGTTTTCCCTCTTCTTAAATTTCGTTGCTTTTTCATACGATTTTCAGCGTCTTTCTTGACTCCTTTCCCGACTCCCGCGCTTTTCCTCGCAATTATGGACTACGCTTAGAAAACATGGATATTCATGTTTTGAACCACCCGCTGGTAGATCACAAGCTCACCGTTCTTCGCGACAAGAACACCCCTTCCTCCACGTTTCGCGAGCTCGTTTCCGAACTCGTGATGCTCGAGGCTTACGAAGCCACCCGCGACATCGCAGTCGTGGACAAGCCGATCGAAACCCCGGTCGCTCCAATGGTAGGCAAGCACATCGCTGCCCCGGCACCGATCATTGTGCCTGTGCTGCGCGCGGGCCTGGGCATGCTTGATGGCATGACCAAGATGATTCCGTCCGCCGAAGTCGGATTCCTTGGCATGAAGCGCGACGAGGAGAACCCGACCCAGCAGATCACGTACGCGAACCGTCTGCCCGACGATTTGAGCGGCCGTCAGTGCTTCCTGATCGACCCGATGCTCGCCACCGGCGGCACGCTGGTCGCAGCAACGCATTACCTGGCCGAGCGTGGCGCGAAAGATGTTACCGCCGTGTGCATTCTGGGCGCTCCGGAAGGCCTGAAGTTCGTTGAGGAGAACCTCGACCCGTCCATCAAGTTCAAGCTGGTGCTGTGCGCCGTCGACGAGAAGCTCAACGACAAGTGCTACATCGTGCCAGGCTTGGGCGATGCCGGCGACCGTCTGTATGGCGTGATCGACTGACCGAAGCAGAGCTCAACCGAATCGGTCCAATCAGTCAATCGAGTAAATCGAATAAAAAAAAACGGCCTGCCATAACGCAAATCATGCGGCGGCAGGCCGAAATCATATGTAAAAACCTCTACCGCTCATCGGGCACGAACGCCTCGAAAATATGATGGTCGAACCAATCATCGCACTGGGCGAGCTCATCGCGGCTACGCACCGTCCACGACACGGGAACGGCACCCATGAAACGAGCCAACCGCACCTGCGGACTGTTGCCGCCATGCCAGTCGTAGGCGACGAAATCAGGGCGGGAAATCCAGTCGAAAATCAACGCACCGGCCGCATATTCCTTGGCGAGCGCAGCAGGATCAGACGGCTTCTCCTCCCCCTGCGGCCACCAGGAAAGCTGGCCACGGCACACTTCCGGACGGTTCTCCTTATACCAGTTGACGGCGGCCGGATTGAACGATTCGATCACATACGCACCGGAATAGGCTTGCAGCAGCGCGTCGCCCTTTTCCATAAGCTCGACATCGCGCGGACCCCACTTGGAATTGTCGTCGAACTTGTATTCAACGATCAGCGGCACACGACCGGCCACTACCTTGAGCACGTCGGCGAACAGTGGCACATGCTGGAAGTATCCGTCCGGAGCACTGTCGGGGGTAGTGACCAGCGGCGGCTTCTCCAGCGAGCCCGACAACGGCGCTGCCACAGCGGCACCCGGGGCATCGGTTGGGAACAGCGGGATACGAGTCAGCTCATCGTAGGTAAGATCGGCCACGCGGCGTGGATCTCCGGCGACGCGCATCAGATCGCCGTCATGCACCACTACGATTTCGCCGTCGGCGGTCATCTGCAGGTCAAGTTCGATGCCGTAACCCGCCTCACAGGCCGCCGCGAATGCCGCAAGCGAGTTCTCCGGAGCGATCGCCCCGACTACACTAGGGCTGCCATAGCCGGCCTTCATGGCCATGCGACGTGCCAGCGCCACATATTCGCCGCTTTCGCTGGCGTACTGCGCGGTGAGGCCGGAACCTGCGTCATGTAGGCCGCGATGCGCATACCACACATCGGGCACGGCTGGCACATAGTTGCGACGCTTGTCGGAGAAAGTACGCGGGGCGATTGCCCATACTGCGGCGCCCGCAGCGAGTGCACCGCCCACTAGCACTTTGTTGACGAATGATTTGGACATGGGCTTTCCTCCCTTACATGGCCGTTCGCGCATTCTCTCGCGTTGGTTCGCACCGTTCGCGGCCATCGAATCTGTCTCTTCTGAGATTAGCCTATAAATCACAAAAAACTACCGTTTTTTGTTGGAACGCCCCTTGAAATAAATGTCGAACACGATCCAGACGGACAAAATGAACGCAATCACATAGCCGAGAAAACCGACAATCGGAATACCGAAAATCACCGGTTTGATGCCCGCATAGTACACGATCGACGAGCCGATGAACAATCCGACGACAATCAGCGCCATCGTGAGCCTGTTCACCATGTTGGCAAGCAGATGGATTGGTTCCTGCGAGCCGACCATTTCCATGTTGACGCGCAATTGGCCGCGTGTGAGCATACGGGAGGCCACTTTCAGCTCATTGGCGGCGGAGAGCAGACTGTGCAGCGCCTGATGCCCCTCGATAACCAGCGATTTCGCCTCATCCTTGGCGAAATCCTTCTTCGACGTGCTTGCGGCGATATGGTCGGAGATGATTTGGATCATGTTCACATCGGGAATGAACTCGTCGAGCAGGCCTTCCAAAGTAACCAGCGCACGCCCGACCGTGGTGACGGTACTCGGCACTTCAATGCCGTGGCGTTGCGCCATTTGCGTCAATGCGGTGAGCATGGCGGCGATGTCGAGTTCGGCAAGGTCGACGGTGCCGAATTCCTTAACGATCACATCCAGGTCGGCCAGCAAGGCCGGGTAGTCTTCGGAATCGGCTTCGGCTCCGGCAAACCGCAGCAATCCGTCGGCGAGCGCGGGCGAATCCTGTTCGGCGACCGCGAAAATCATATCTTTCAACACGGAACGGGTTTTCGCATTGAGCCGACCCGTCATGCCTAGGTCGAGTAGCACGATCTGCCCGCCGCGCACCATAATGTTGCCCGGGTGCGGATCCGCGTGGAAGAAACCTTCGTCAAGCACTTGCGTGGCGTAATTGTCGACCAGTTTGGTGCCGATTTCCTTCAGGTCATAGCCGGCTTCGATCAACTCGTCCGGATGGGAGACGGAAATGCCCTCCACATAGTCCATGACCACCACATGCTCGGTGCACAGTTCCGGGTAGGGCTTCGGACAGTCCATGTATTTGTAGCGTTCGCAGAATCGTTTGAATTCCGCCAGATTCCGCGCTTCGATCAGGAAGTCCGTTTCCGATTCGAAGGTGTCCCACAATTCCTCGACCACGCCAGAGAGATCGACCACTTGCGCGCTGCGCATTGTTTTGGCGGCGATTCGTGCAATAGTGCGCATGATGGACACATCCTGTGCCATGGTTTCGCGCACTCCCGGCCGCTGTACTTTTACGGCCACGTCCTCGCCGGTGGAAAGTTTCGCGCGATGCACCTGCGCAAGACTTGCCGATCCAAGCGGCGTGGCATCGATATGTTCGAAGATCTCGTCAACAGGACGACCGTATTCGTCCTCAAGCACCTGCAATACCGTACCGTACGGCATAGGATCGGCGTCGGCGCGTAGTTTGGACAACTCGTCGCAGAACGATTGGGGCAGGATTTCGGAGCGCATGGATAGAATCTGCCCGACTTTCACGAAGGTCGGACCGAGCGCTTCGAACATGAGACGCATTTTGATGGGCGTCAGTCCGTGCACGATGTCGAACTGGTTGACGATCTGTGCGATTTGCGCAAGTCGTTTCAGTTTGCCGCGCCGCGTTAGGTGGTAACGCTGCGAGAAGGAGTCTTTGCGAGAGCCGAACAGTCCGATGGTTTCGGGTTGCGTAAAGGTTGCACTGTTCTGTTTGCGCGATTGCGGCATTCCCGTTTTTTCCGCGGATTTGGCTGCCGTTGCCGCCGCCGCGTCGGGCGAGGGGTCCGCCGTCGGATTGATCACCGCGTTGACTCGGTCAGAGAGTGTGACCGGTTCCACGCTTTCGGGGCGGGCCGCGTCCGGCTCGATTGGGGAATTCAAAGACATATCGCTGCTCGCAAACGTTGGTTGGATTACGATGAGTAGGATTCATAGGGGCTTGCGTCCCGCGTATTTCATGCGATTCGCGCATTTCGCACGTTTCATGCGATTCGCACGCGATTGTTCGCATGTTTCGCATGGCACGCAAGTTTCGCATGACGCGCAAGTTCCGCATAGCAAATCGCCGTCTGAACGTGATGCGACGCGCAGACGGCGATGGGAACGATTGAACGTTACTCGGCTTTGGCTTCAGGCTTCGCTTCCTTGACTTCCTCTGTAGCCTTGGCGTCGGAGGCTTCCTTGACCTCCGCGACCTTGTGCTTGAGTTCGGCGTTGAGGGCCTTGCCCTGTTCGACGGTCAGCTCGCCTTTCTTGACGAGATCGTCGACGATTTCCTGACTCTTCTCAACCGTGGTCGCCAAAGCACCAACGCCGGCGAGGAAGACCTTACGTAGGCCGTCACCAAAATCAAAATCAGCCATGATTACCTCCTTAGGTGATGGTAGTACCCACTCTATCGCATTATCTTCACAAATAAAGTCAACGAAACTGGTCAATTGTCGCAATTCTGCGGAAGGCTCGCTGCCGTATGCTCACAGCGTACGGAAAACGAAAACGAAGCCGCAAAAACACAGGACAGCGTGATCGTGCGAAACTCGCGCAAAAAAATGAACGGCCGATCAGCGCGGGCGTGACATGGCCACGCGACGCGCGTTGCCTGCAATCGTATTGATGCTGTCAAGTTCCGCACGCTGCGCTTGCGTTTGCCCTGCAGCAACCGGATCGAACGAACCGTATCGACGTTCCACGGCGGTGCGGATCAGAAAATCGGCGAGCGCAGGATTCTTCGGCAGCAGCGAACCGTGCATGTATGTGCCAATCACATTGTTGACGCGCGCGCCTTCCGTATGATCCTCACCATTGTTGCCGATGCCGTCCGCGTCGACAGTACCGAGCGGCTGCACGCCTTCGCGCAGGAAGGTCTGACCGGAATGGTTTTCGTAGCCGATGATATCGCCAAAATCGGCGGAATGCTCGGTCAGATTGCCGATCATGCGCACTTCCTGACCAACCGTGTACGCGCCGATCACGCCGATGCCGTCGAGTCGGGAACCATCCACCGTTTCGAAATATTCGCCGAACAGCTGGTACAGGCCGCAAATCATGAGCATGGGGGTGCCGTCGGCAGCCAGCGAGCGCAACAGGTCGGCGCGTTTGAAGAAGTCGTCGATGATTTTCTTCTGGCCGGTGTCTTGGCCGCCGCCGCCCAGAATCATATCGACATGTTCGGGCCACGCGTCGCCCTGATTGTAGGCGTGCACGTGCGGTTCGTAGCCGTACAGCGCGAGTCGGCGCTGGATGGTGAGTACGTTGCCGGAGTCGCCGTAGATGTTCATGTCTTTCGGATATAGCGACACGATGTCGATTGTCTGGCTCATATCGTCTCCCTCATGCGTTTCATACGTTCTTCATGCGTTTTCATGCGTTGCGCCGATTTTCATGCGTTTTTCGCACGTTTTGCCGGATTGTGCGGATGTGCGCCGTCACTTGCCCACGCCAGCGTCGGCGACTTCGGCGATTCTGCCGAGCGCGGCTCGCGTTTTGAGCATTGCCGTGTATGTGCAGTAGATATGCTTGGGGGTACCCGGATTCGCGTTCACGAACGTTGAGACGGCCTCTTCAAGTTCCGTGTTGACGCTATTCACCGGCACCTGATCATATTCGAGACGCAACGCCATATCCCATGCGCGCACGCCTGAAACCATAGATACACCGGTGCCTCGCAGCGAGGAGAAGTCCACGTCCCACAGCCAGCTCATGTCACGCCCGTCGGCGTATTCGTCGTTGATGGCGATCATGGTGTCGCAGCCTTCGGGGGCGAAGGATGCGAGCGACAGACGGAATCCCATGGGATTTTTGACGAGCAGCAGCTCCACCGGTGAACCGTTCACGTCGATGACTTCGCCGCGTCCAAATGCCGGAGTGACTTCGGATGCCGCGTCGATCATGGATTGCGTGGTGGAGTGCGCGAAATCGATCATGCGCTGTGAGATTCCCACTTGGCGCAGCAGTTCGTCGGTTACGTTCTCTTCGAACGGCAGGAACATTGCCTGCGCGTCGGCCACGACCGCTCGCACGGCAGCCAGCGCGGCCGCCGCGTTGTACAGGTTGTACACACCTTCCAGTTTCACGCCGGTTTCGTACGTTTCGCCATCGATGCCGAAGCTGGCACGATGGTCGCCTACGGCAAGCAGGGTCACGTCAGCCGGTAGCTGTTCCGCAGATTCTGCATTTTCCGATTTTTCTGCATGTTCCCCAGTTTTCGCAATTGCGGAAGCATCGCCAATCTCAATATTTTCGTCCGATTCTGCAGATTCGGACAAGTCAATACCAACTGACGCTTCAGTATCAGCTGCCGATTCCGTATCAACCGTCGTGCACATGTCATCGTCGGAAGGGAAGAAGCTGCGCAGCGACTTGTCAAGTCCGAAATAGCGCACTTCCACACCATCTTCAGTATGCGTGACGTCTGCAAGCCGTGCGATGCGCGGATCCTCACGATTGAGCACCACGGTTCCGGTGGTCGCTTCGGCAGCTTTGCTCAGCAGGCGGGCGGTATTGTCGATTTCGCCGAAACGGTCGAGCTGGTCACGCATCACGTTGAGCAGCAGGCAGTAGTCAGGTTGCACTTGTTTGACGAAATGCACCGCATACGCTTCGTCGAGTTCCAACACGGCGATATCGGCGTCCAGTTTGCCGCCAAGCGAGACTTCGGCCAGCAGCGACGAAACCACGCCACGGGTGAAGTTCGATCCGGTCGGGTTGGTGAACACTTTTAATCCCAACGATTCCAGCATGCTTGCCACCATGCGAGTGGTGGTGGTTTTGCCGTTCGTGCCGGATACGAGCACCACGCCGAGCGGCAGCTGCTGTAGCGTGCGTGCGAGGAATTGTGGGTCGATCTGTTCCACGATTTTGCCGGGGAACGCGCTGCCGCCACCATGTGCCAAGCGGGAGGCCGCTCGCACGGCTTTGCCGATCAACGGCGTTGCGAATGAGTTCCACGCCATGCTTATACCTCCTGCTGGCTCTGATAGTCCTGCGGCATATCTTTGAACTTGGAGTACGCGCCAAGGAACGCGAGGTTGAAGGTATCGGTCGGACCGTTACGATGCTTCGCCATGATGATGTCGGCCTCGCCCGGGCGGTCCTCCTTGTCGTAGGCGTCCGGTCTGTGCACGAGGAACACCACGTCGGCGTCCTGTTCGATAGAACCAGATTCACGCAGGTCGGAAAGCTGCGGCTTCTTGTCCTGACGCATTTCGGGGCCACGGTTCAGCTGGCTCAGCGCCACCACCGGCACTTCCAATTCCTTGGCAAGCAGCTTCAATGCACGCGAGAAGTCAGACACTTCCTGCTGGCGGCTTTCCACGGCCTTGCCGGAAGTCATGAGCTGCAGGTAGTCGATCACCACCAATTTCAGGTCATTCGTCTGCTTCAATCGACGGCATTTCGCACGGATCTCCATCAAACTCATGTTCGGACTATCGTCGATGAATAATGGTGCGTTCTGCAGTTTATCTTGCAGATTATTAAGGATATTCCAACGTTCCTGCGTGATATCTTCCGCTCGGCGCATGGCTGCCAACGGAATATTCGTTTCCGCGGAGATAATTCGTTGCGCAAGTTCGTTTTTGCTCATTTCCAAGCTGAAGATCACGGATGTCATATTGTGGTGCAACGCGGCGGATCGTGCGAAATCGACGCCGAGCGTGGACTTGCCCATGGCGGGGCGTCCTGCCACAACGATCATCTGGCCCGGCTGCAGGCCTTGCGTCACTTCGTCGATGTCGCGGAATCCGGTTGGTACGCCCTTGGAGACTTCGCCGTTCTGCAGTCGGTCGATTTGGTCAAGGGTGTCGGTGATGACGGTGCCGATCGGCGCGTAATCCTGCCTCACTTTGCCGGTCGACATTTCGTAGACTTCGGCCTGCGCCAGGTTGACGACGTCTTCGGCTTGGGATCCTTCGGCCGTGTAGCCGAGCTGCGCTATTTTGGTGCCGGCTGCGATCACATTGCGCAAGATGGCGCGCTGATGGATGATGTCGGCATAGAAGGTTGCGTTGGCTGCGGTCGGCACGGATGCGACGAGGCTGTGCAGATAGTCGGATCCCCCCACTTTTTCGAGGTCGCCGTCTTTGAGCAGTTGATTGGCTACCAGCACCGCGTCGACGGGTTGCGATGCGGAGAACAGGTTGATGATGGCTTCGTACACGGTTTGGTTACGCGGCTGGTAGAAATCGGTGATGTCGATCATCTGTGAGACTTCGCCGATGGCGTCTTTGCTCATGAGCATGCCGCCGAGCACCGCCATTTCGGCGGCGTCGTCATGTGGCGGCACACGGTCAAAGATGGCGTCGCGAATGGCTGCTCCGGATGTTCCGGAAGTGCTGCCATTGCCTGAAAAACCGCGGTTTTGCCCTTGATTCAGGCCGTTGTTCCAAGAATTGCTCTCCGCCATGCTTCTCCAGCTCTTCGATGTGTGGTGTACCGGGAAAAACCATAATACCTGTGCCACTTCACGAACAGTATTGTGCTGAGATTATCGAGGATTCTCCGCATTGCTGGAGTTGATGATACACGACACGCGCGAATCGGTTCGCTGTGGATAAGAAAGTCGAAAAAAGCCAAGTTATCCACATATTGGGGATAACTATGTGGAAAACATATCGAGTTATCCACCAAATGGGGATAACCAAGTGGACAACTTGGGGACATCTTTCGTACAGGCGTCTATTCCCCTGGTTTTGACTTGCTTAAGTGAACTGAAGGTGATATGTTCCCCACTTTTTCTTAAATAGCGCATATACGACAGCGCGGCGGGCGCCATATTGGTAACCAGTCGCTTTGCCGGACACTCGCCCACGGCCTACACGGACTCACATGTGATAGCGGGTGGCGTTGTACATGGTTCGGACGAGGGTTTCGCGCCATTTGCTCCAGCCGTACTGTTTGGAAATGGTCTCGCCGGACGTGGCACCCAATGACGAACCGTCAGCGCGAGTCAGGTCAAAGAGCATGTCAAGCAGCAGCGGATCATGATCAAGACGGGAGGCCAATTCGTCACCAACATTCGGATCATTAGGATTCTGGCCAGTCGCAAATTCCGACAACGTAAGATGCTCGCGCACCAGCAACGTGACCCACCAAATAATGTCACGGTCAAAACCCATACGTTTCAAAACCGTGGACGCATGACGGGCACCCTCCGCAGCATGATCGGCAACCCACGGACGCTTGCCGATATCATGCAAAATACCAGCCAACAGCAACGCCTGATAATGCCGATCATCATAACGGTTTCCACGAGGTGTTTCACGACCAAGCCGTGTGACCACCTCAACCGAATGACGGTCAATCGTGTAACGATGAGCAGCCGAAGCGCTCGGACGATTACGAATCGCCAACCATTCCGGAATCAAACGACCCGGAATATCAACAAAATCAATCTCCTCCCATACCTGCAACAACGCGGGACCGCTCGCAAGCAAACGCAAGAACAGACTGCGCGACTCATCATTCCAAGTGCGATCATCAATCGGACATGACTTCAGATTCTGCAACGTGCCGGGCGCAATCGGCAGACCAAACTCAGCCGCAGCAACAGCCGCACGCAATGCAAGGCACGGGTCAGACTTCGGATCGGCACCCGGCGCAAGCACAATCTCCTCCTCATGCTTGGCAATACCGGGCGCGACCACATCAAACGTAGGCGCCTGACGCTTGCCACCGCCACGAGGCTGGAACACCTGAAAAAACGCAAAACGAGGCTTCTCATGAGTCAACGAATGCTCGGCGCGGGAAGCCGTAGAATCAAGCGAAAACGCGATTTGACGGCCAACACGAGCGAGCAACGTCTGCAAATCATCAATCGACTTCGCCTCACGCTCGCCGCTCGGCAACGTCGGATCAGCCAAACCCAACATCGCCGAAACCCTCGCCTGATAGGGAGCAAGCAGCATATTCGTGTCTTTGGCGGCAACCAAATGAATGCAGTCACGCACATCCAACAACCGTTCGACAGCATCGTCATACTGGCCGTGCGGGCGGTCGGCAAGCCAAGAAGCGGCAAGCGCGGATACCAGCACGGAATCGCGCAAACCGCCGCGAGACTCCTTAATATCAGGCTGATTGCCGTACGCCATACGGCCGAACTCGTCCAAACGAGACTTGGCGGAACCCAACAATTCAGGCAAGCGCTTACGGGCGGCCCTACGCCAACGCTCTAAAATGGAGACGGCCGTGGATTCGATCAGCTGCGTGTCGCCCGCTATCGGCACCACATCCAGCCAACCCATCGCGGCGGGCAGATCATGGTCGGTGACCGCCTCGCACTGCGCGCGGGTGCGCACCGACTGGTCAAGATCAAGGCCAGAATCCCAAATCGGATACCACAATTTGTTGGCAAGCTCATTGAGCTGCTGGTCAGTAAGCGCGTGAAGCTCATAAATGACCACCAAGTCAAGATCGGAACTCGGTCCAACTTGGCCGCGAGCCAACGAACCGACCGCACCAAGACCAATACCAACTTGCGGAACGTCAAAAGAAACCGTCTGGCAGGCCTCCTGCCACAACTTCGTCAGGCAATCCATGGCCAGATCCGTACGAGCCTTGCGCTTCGCCGCACCATTGCGGTACACGCCGTCGGCATCCGGCTGACTTATATTCATGAAACGTTGTTTAAGACCATTAACCGCTGAAGTCATAGCAAATCCTTATGAATCTTCGCAAAAACAAGCAAATCTGAGCAGATAAAAGCGAAAGTGGGGAAATCCGAAGCAGACAATCTGACGCGAAAATCGTATGAAAATCCCCGCACGGCGCGAAGCACGTACGGGGATCTGTCTATTGATAACCCGAACCTAAGCCCGGAGTCCTTAATATTTATCCGAATGAATTATCAGATAGCGGCAGAGCCGGTCTCGCCGGTGCGCACGCGGGTCACCGAGTCAAGCGGGGCAACCCAGACCTTGCCGTCGCCGATGGTGCCGGAGCCGGCGGACTTGACGATCACACCGACCAGAGTCTCGGCATCGGCGTCGTCGGACAGCACCTCGATGCGAATCTTCGGAATGAGGTCCACGGTGTATTCCGCACCACGGTAAACCTCGGTGTGGCCACGCTGTCGGCCGTAACCGTTAGCCTCAGACACGGTCAGACCGTGAACACCTGCGGCAGCGAGGGCTTCCTTGACATCGTCAAGCTTATGCGGCTGAATGATAGCGGTAATGAGCTTCATCTCACTTCACCTCCTTGAGAACAGAGCTGGCGGTACCAGCAAAATCGTAAGCACGTTCACCCTGATCGGCAAGATCAATACCGCCGACTTCCTGAGCTTCGGTGACACGCCAGCCAATCGTCTTCTCCAGAGCGAAGGCGATGATGCCGGTGACAACAGCGGACCAGATGATGGCAACGAGGGCAACGAGGAGCTGCACAACCAGCTGTTTCCAGTCGCCGCCCGCGAACAGGCCGGTACCTTCTCCGAAGAAGCCGATGAGCACAGTGCCGGTGAAGCCGCCGACGCCGTGGACGCCGACAACGTCGAGAGAATCATCGTAGCCGAGCTTGAACTTCAGGCCGCAAGCGAGGCAGGTGAGCACGCCGGCGATGGCGCCGAGCACGATGGCCCACAGCGGGGAAACCACATCGGCGGCCGGGGTGATGGCGACCAGACCTGCGACGATACCGGAAGCGGCACCCATGGCGGTGTAGTGGCCGGTACGGATCTTCTCAGTGAAGCCCCAAGAGAGCATTGCGGCGGCGGTTGCAGCGGAAGTAGAAACCCAAGCGTAGCCTGCGGTGCCGTTGGCGGCGAACGCGGAACCAGCGTTGAAGCCGAACCATCCGAACCACAGCAGGAAAGCGCCAAGCATCACGAACGGAACATTGTGCGGACGGAACGGCTGGGTGCCGAAGCCCTTGCGCTTGCCGATGATCAGCACGATCACCAAAGCGGCGACCGCAGCGTTGATGTGCACGACCGTACCACCTGCGAAATCGTGGGCGGCAGCGCCGATGGCCTGGGAGATCGCGCCGTCAGCGCTCAGCAGACCGCCATTCCACACCATGTGGGCGAGCGGAGCGTAATCGAAGGTAATCCACAGCGCGACGAAAATCATCCAAGTGGAGTACTTGACACGTTCAGCGATAGCGCCGCAAATCAGAGCGACGGTAATCATGGCGAATGCGGACTGGAACGCCACATCGACGCTGACCGGGTAATTGTTGGAGTTCAGCGAAGCCGACGTGAAGACGCCGCCGTCGGAAACCATGGAATCCTTCAACAGGAAACCCGTGGCCGGATCACCGAAGACACCGCCGACCGAAGTGCCTGCGTAGGCGATGGACCAGCCCCACAGCACCCAGATCACCATTGTGACGGACAGAGCGGCCGCCTCCATGATCATCATGTTCAGCACGGCCTTTGCACGGACCATGCCACCGTAGAAGAACGCCACACCCGGCGTCATGAGGAACACAAGGGACGCGGAAGTCAAAATCCACGCGGCATTTCCAGAATCAAGCTGACCCATGTCACCCTCCTCTTTCTTTCTTTTTGAGTTCACATTTCCGGCCCCATCGTATGGGGCTGACAAAACGGTATGGAACGCCGCCCGCGTTTTGAAAACGTTACGACGTGTTACAGCAAGGTAACGCCATCTCGCCATTACGCCAACCGAAAATGGCGGAATAAAGCGGCTGGCATGTTTTGTTTCAGATTGCGCACCACTCCCAGGACAAACCAATATCAGCCCATTTTTCAGCGTATCTGCCATATGTAGGCGAGATAGGACTGGTCGGGGGTAAAAAGAAAGCCTCCCACGCGGGGAGGCTTTCTCGAGAGCGTAATCAGCTCAGGCGAGGATGCCGTCGACGAAGCCTTCCGGATCGAACGGGGCGAGATCGTCCGGGCCTTCGCCAAGGCCAACGAGCTTGACGGGCACGCCAAGCTCCTTCTGCACGGAAATCACAATGCCGCCCTTTGCGGAACCGTCAAGCTTGGAGAGCACCACACCGGTAATGCCGATGGCTTCGGCGAACACCTTGGCCTGCGTCATGCCATTCTGGCCGGTGGTGGCGTCGAGCACGAGCAGCACCTCGTCGACCGGAAGATTCTTTTCGGTAACGCGGCGGATCTTGCCGAGCTCGTCCATGAGGTTCGCCTTGTTCTGCAAGCGGCCCGCAGTGTCGATGATGAGCACGTCGACGTTCTCTTCCTTGGCCTTGGCGCTGGCCTCGAATGCGACGGACGCCGGATCGGCGCCGTCCTTGTCGGAACGCACGACCGGAACGCCGACCTTGGCGCCCCAAGTTTCCAACTGGTCGGCGGCCGCCGCACGGAAGGTATCGGCAGCGCCCAGCATGACTTGCTTGCCGTCGGAAACAAGCAGACGGGAAAGCTTGCCCGCAGTGGTGGTTTTGCCCGTGCCGTTCACGCCGACCATGATGATGACGCTCGGTTTGTTCGCGCCTTCCTTATCGGCATTGAGACGGCGATCCGCGTCAGTGCCTACGAGCTTCAGCAGCTTGTCCTTCAGCGCGGCACGCACTTCGGCCGGGTCGGACTGGCCTGCGATTCGGGCGTCGTTGCGTAGTTCCTCGACGAGCTGTTCGCTGGCTTCCGCGCCCACGTCGGCAAGCAGAAGGGTGTCTTCGACGTCCTCCCAGTCAGCTTCGGAGAGCTGATCCTTGGCGAGGATGTTGAACAGGGCCTTGCCGAACGGATTGCCGGATTTCGACAGGCGCGCCTTAAGACGCTGCATGCGCGTGCCGGCGGCTTCGGGGGTTTCATGAACCGGTTCGGGCTTGGCTTCGGTGGCTGGTGCAGGAGCCGCCGTTTCGGAAGAGGAAGCTTGAGCTGAGGACTTCTGCTGACTTTCAACCGGAGCTTTTTCAGCTGCATCAACATTGGAATCAACGGACGGCTTCACCGTGGAAGAATCAGCCGCAGCCGACTTTGCTTCCGCAGCAAGACGGGCATCAGCAGCCGCTTTCGCATCCTCAGTGGACTTGTTGACGGCGTTCTTGCGGGTCTTACCGAGCCACCAACCACCAATCACCAGAATTGCCGCAATAACGACAACAGCGACAATCGCAATAATCACATTCGTATCCATGACTCCAGCCTAAAAAGCGCAACGGACACTCCGGCTCCGCCCCACGGACGCACCACGAATGTCCGATTCGGGAGAAACGGACAAGTAAGCACCGTCAAACGCACCACAGTTGTCCGATTCTGCAGAATCGGACAGACTATCCACGGGACGTGAAAAACTGGACAGCATGGCTAACACATCCAGAATGACGTCGTATCAGCGGCGCGAGCAGCTCATCGAAATCGGTCGTTCGCTGTTCGCGTCGAAGGGTTTCGAAGCAGTGAGCGTGGAGGAGATCGCCGCCACCGCAAAAGTGTCAAAACCCATTGTGTACGAGCATTTCGGAGGTAAAGAGGGCCTGTACGCCGTGGTGGTGGACCGCGAAATGCGCGCGCTCACCGACACCCTCATCAACGCGCTGTCCGATCCGCAGGCGCATCCGCGGCAGATCGTCGAACGCACCGCCCTCGCACTGCTCACCTATGTCGAGGAGAACGCCGAGGGATTCCGCGTGCTCACCCGCGATTCGCCGAAAACCGATCCCGCGGGATCATTCAACTCACTGCTCGGCGACATCTCCATCCGCGTCGAAGACATACTCACTGAGGCGTTCAAGCGGCAGCATCTGCCCGCCAAGGGCGTGCCGTACTACGCGCAGATGCTCATCGGCATGACCGTCTACACCTGCCAATATTGGGCCGACCAGCGCAAGCTCAGCAAGGAGCAGCTCGCCGCGCACATCGTGAATCTGGCCTGGCATGGCTTGAGCCGCATGGAAGCCAAGCCGGAACTGCGTTTCGAAAGCGACAAAGCCGCAAAAGAGGCGGAAAAACAGGAAAGGCGCGAAATCAAGGAAATCGCGAAACGTGAGCGCAAGGCCGCAACAGAGGAATCGTAAGCAGCACAACAGCCAATAAACATCGACGAAAACCGACGAATCGTCAACAACGATACCCTTAAGGGAAATTTCAGGTGCAGATTGAACTATTCAGGGTGCCTATTGCGCACAAACCGTTCCCCTGAAGCGAACAAGGTGCTACGTTAGTTTCGTTACGCAGTGACCACGCGCGCGCGGAAGGTCACCTCGGCCGACCAAGGAAGACTATGCAGGAGAAGAAGACGCTCACCTTCGTGGTGCCCGCGTACAATATGACCGAATATTTGGAACGATGCGTCATGTCGTTAATCGCAGCGAAGCGCAACGACGACATCGAAGTGCTGATCGTGGATGACGGATCATCCGACGGTACGCTGGAAATGGCACAGAAATTCGAGGCCCGCTATCCAGGCATCGTGCGCACCATCCACCAGGAGAACAGGGGGCACGGAGGGGCCGTCAACACCGGCATCGCGGCAGCAAACGGCATGTATGTGAAGGTCGTGGACGCCGACGATTGGGTTGGTCCCGAAGCACTCGAACAAGTCATGGCCGTGCTGCGCGAAGAGGCCGATTCCACCGAGCCGATCGACATGCTCGTCACCAATTATGTGTATGACAAGGTTGGCAAACGCAACAAGCATGTAGTGAACTTCCACCATGCCATGAAGGCCGGCGAGCGCCTGACTTGGAACGATCTTGGGCATTTCGGCTTGGCTGAATACATTCTCATGCACGCGCTGACGTACCGTACTGCCGTGGTGCGAGAGTCCGGCATGCAACTGCCGGAGCACACGTTCTACGTGGATTTCATTTACGCGTACCAACCATTCCCGTGGGTGAAAACCATGAAGTATTTGGATACGCCGTTCTACCACTATTTCATCGGGCGCGACGGGCAAAGCGTGCAGACCGATGTGATGATCCGCCGTGTCGACCAGCTGCGCCTCGTCAACCAGTGCATGGTGCGCGCCACTCCGGAACGCGACACGGTGCCGGACGGCCTGTACCGTTATATGATCCACTTCCTGGCGATTGAAAGTTCCGTGGCAAGTGTGTTCATGATTTTGTCTCGCGATCCGGAAAATTATGAGAAGAAAAAGGATATGTGGGACGACATTAAGGCGTACTCCCCCACTATTTACAAGGATGTGCGCAAGAAGGCCATGTCTCGTGCGTTGAATTTGCGCGGGTCGATCGGTCGTTTCGTGATTCGCAAGGGATATTTCGTGGCGGAACACGTCGTCGGGTTCAACTGATTGCGATTTCCGACGATTTGATGGTCAATCGACGGTCTGGATGGCACTATCTGCCTTATATATGGCAGAACTGACGTACGGGGGCGAGGATGCAGTCGTGAGGCTGTTGGAAGCAGCACTGACGCTTCCAACAGCCTACGTTCATGCGGAACCGCCCCGAGCGCGGAAACCTGGCTCATTGGGACGGGTTTTGCCGTATTTCAGGACTTTATGCTCAGTTCCAGCGGTCGGACATGGCGAAACTGTTGTGCATGAGATTGCTGGACGTGTAGAGCACGTCGTTAAGCAGTTTCGTAACGTGAGCGCGCAAGTATTCCGCCATTTCTTCGTTGGACTGCTGCAGTCTGCCGATGATTGCAATACTTGCGTTTTCCGTAATCTCCGCAGCCCCTGCACTCTCTCGTGATTCGGACGCGCTCGACTGCGCGGTCATCTCGCGCAATTCGGCATCGGTACGTTCTACCAGACGATGGCCGTACGCGCGGGCCGATTCCGCAAATTCTTCGATCGCATTGCTGGTTTCGTAGAAATGCGCGTCGGCGAGCGCGGCGATCAAACGGTTCGCCCAGTACAGGTTGTTGGTCGAGACTTCCGGCGTGGTGTCGCGCAGGTAGGCGGGCGTATCGTCGACGTTCGCATAGAACGGCGTGGCCGCGGTGAAGGGGCCGGAACCGTACGAAATCCACATGATCGAGCGGCTGGTTTCCGGCGCGTACGGGCGGATCTGCATGGCCACCATATGCCCGGTGCGGTTGATGCCGATCGGACGGTAGCGATGGCGGCTTTCCGACGTTCCGAGAGTACCGTACGGGTCGTAAGGGGTTCCCTCGAAGTGTGCGCTCATCAGGAAATCGACGTCTTCGAGCGTCACAGCGTTCTCAGGCACGCGACACCACGGAATATCGTCGGACGCGGGCGTGTAGCGGGCGGCCGGCGAATCCCAATCCTCGCTTGGATTGAGGTAGCGCTGCATGTACCAGGCACGCGGAGTGTTGTAGATGCGGTCTTTGGTGGTGGCGGTGCCGAAAGCCGTGCGCGGATTGAAATGGTTGCGTCTCAGCGCCGCGCCGCTACTGCTATTACTGCCACCGTTCATATTGACGTTTCCGAAAGCGCTCGTCGGCTGGAATCCGGAGCCGCTACTTGCAGCCGCGCTCATAGTGCGGTCAAGGTGGTGCGCATCCATGAATTCACGCAAATCGGCACTGCACATGAATTCACGTTGGGTGTTGAAGGCGTCGTCGAAGTCGAAATCGTCGATGCCGAGCTGGTTTGGGATGGTCGCATAGCAGTCGTCCGGCACGCGGCGGGCGATCCAATGGTGTCCGCCGATCGTTTCGACATACCAGATTTCGTTTACGTCGGAGATGATGATGCCGTTCGATTCGTAGGTGCCGTATGTTTCAAGCAGTTCGGCGAGACGTGCGACGCCTTCGCGTGCCGTGGTTACGTAAGGCAGCACAAGGGTGATGATGTCTTCTTCTCCGATTCCGCCCGGAATTTCAGGGGTATTAGCGGCTTTGTTCGCCGGTTGCAACTCAACGAGCGGATCAGCGGCTAGCACGCGCTCGTTGACTGCGATGGTTTCGGTGGCGCTCATCGCCACATTGTGCTCGTTGACGCCCGCTTCCGCGAGAATTCCGCGATTTGGCAGCACGTTCGGCACAATGCTGTATCGGCATGGATTGTCGGGAAGATCGATTTCGACATGACTGAGCACACTGCGGTAATGCCGCGGTTGGTCTTGCGGCGCGACCGCAATGAATTTCTTCGGATCGTAACGGCCGGAACCGGAATCATCGTCGCGTGCGATGATAGTGGAGCCGTCGTAGCTGGCTTTCTTTCCTACAAGAATCGTGGTACATGACATGCATTCCACTGTACGAGCAGATATGCAGAAATGATGCTGCGATTCGCGGGAATTCGATGATGATTCGGCGATGACTTGGTGATAATCCACGTTTTTTGTCACTTACAGCTGATTTGTGTGGCGTTTTGCGTAAATATGCTGTATACTAGCTCTTTGTTGCCCCTCTAGCTCAACGGTTAGAGCAGCGTCCTTTTAAGTCGTGGGTTGTGGGTTCGAATCCCACGGGGGGCACATGCGAAAAGCCTCGGAAATCAATGTTTTCAACGGTTTCCGAGGCATTCTTGTTTCTGCAGCCTAATGGATCAAAGGCCGCAGCCCAGCATTTACCCAGTACATTCACTGCTACAGGCATCGCAGACTCGGCATCATTTCACGACCGTCCGCAATGCATCTTGCGCCCATCAAACAGCATTAGAGACAGTTTCGACATGCGCGCAGACGTGAATTCCGTGGTTTGAGGTACACTGGAGCGTATTCGAACATACGTTCGTATTTTCGGGAATTCTGGGGAATTCCCCACTATATACAGTGAGGAACCTCACGACACACCACTACCGGTAGTGTGTATGCTAGATAGTGGCTTGCGTAAGCGAACATAACCGAAGAACGTGGCCGACACGGCTTTCGCAAACGACGAAAGCCATTTGCATAGGGAGGAAATCGAATGACCGTGACCGTCTTCACCAATCCGAGCAACCCGCAATGCGAAGCCACCGAACAAGAGCTTGCAAAGCTAGGCGTGCGTTACGACACCGTCGACCTGACGAAGAACCCGTCTACCTTCGAACAGATCAAAAACGCTGGTTTCAAGCAGATTCCGGTCGTCATCTCACCGAACTCCTCATGGAGTGGACATAGGCCAGATCTGATCCGCCAGCTCGCACAAAGCTTCGCCGCATAGCCCAGCCCAGCCAGCCCGCTACATGCGGCCGGCCGTAGACGGGTCGAGCGTCATGGTCTGGAACCGATTGGTCATGAAGTCGTCGTCGAAATACGTGGCGAAGAATTGCGAAACAGGCGAATCCTGCGCAATATCCGCCATACGCGAATACCAGGAATCCAGCGCCATCAACGTCATCACGCCGTCAACGAAAATCAGCACAAAACACACCGCCGTCAACGTATAGCGAATCTTCCACGGAATACGCTGAATCATCGCAAGCAAATGCGGCAGAATCAGCTTCACCCACACCAAGCCAAGTATTCCCCAGAAAAACATGTATTTGCCGGATGTGCGCCCATCAATCGACAGCCATTTGTCTGTGTAATCCCACGCGCGAATACCGAACGCAACTTCCATGAACCAGCTGGTGAAATATTCAAACGCGCCGCCAATCACCGCGCTCGCGCAGAAAATCAGCATCCAATTCGACCGCCACAAGTGGTTGAGCAACACCGTCAGAATCACCGCGCCAAAACCGTAGATAGGCGAGAACGGCCCCCACAAAAATCCGGCGCGATCCTGCCATTCGCCGAACAGCACATAGTGGTACAGCGTCTCCACCACCAGACCAAACACGCAACCGACCACAAACAGCCAGAATAAGTTGAAGAAATCCAACGAAATATAGCCTTTGCCAGTCAGATCACGGCCGGCCATGCCCTTCGAAACAGCCGTCTCATACTCGCTGCGCGCATCCAAACGACGAAGCGCGAACTGCAAACGACGCTCCTCGCGCAGCGACGGATCGGCCGTAATATGCAACGCAACCAATACAAGCAGCTGCACGACCGGACCGATCAGATTCACACCCAAACCCTGCAACGACAACGACAATAGGCCTTCCGCAAGCGTGAGCGGAATCATCAAATACGTCCATTGCGCGATATGCCGACGCTTGTTGAGAATCAGCAGCACGCCGAAAACCGCAAGGCATGCGGTGGAGACCAGCAGCACCGCAGCATGAATAACCGACAGAATAGTGGTGAGGTTCAGCGCGTCAAACGCCAGCCTGCCGGAAAGCGCGGCTTGGACTGCATACAGGCAGGAAATCACGATGATCGGCAACGTCACCACGCCTTCGACCAGCATGACGATGCCGTAAATGCGTGCAATCAGCGGTAGTCTACGGTCGGCCGGATTGTCGTCGGCTTCCGCCGATTTTGATTGCGCAATGATTCCGGCCTCTTCGATCGCCGTGATTTCGGTTTCGTCGGCGATGGCCGCGCTCACTTCTTCGGTTCTGCCCATACTATTCGTCCTTCCTTGTACAACGCTACCAAAACCCAATCGCAGTGCGCTACACGAGAGATTGTTTGTGCGCAACCCGCACAACCTGCGATTTCTGTCTGCACAAGTCACGTGCCATCTCGTAATCACAAGATGCGCAGACAGCAGACTCGACTTGCGCATGCACAGAATGCAAGTTGTGCGGTCATTAACGGCAAGATTCACAGTTCCGCCGCAGTTTGTCGTGTTTATTTCAGTCATGGGAGGAGCGCATTTACGTCCGTGCCCAAATTTGTCCGAGAACGGGTATTACGATACGGGAGGCGTAGCGCTACGGATAACGTATCGCTACGCGCGAACACGGTCGAACATTCATTGGACTGGGGAGACAATGCGCAACGTACTGCAGATTCTGCGTCGTGACCTCAAACGACTCGTCACCGTACCCGCCGCCTGGGTCATCATGATCGGCATAATCATCATTCCGCCGCTGTACGCATGGTTCAACATCTACGGATTCTGGAATCCGTACGGCAACACCCAAGGCATCAAAGTTGCCGTGGCCAACGTCGATAAAGGCACCGACAACGCCCTGCTCGGCAAAATGAACCTCGGCGACCAGATCGAAGACACGCTGAAAGACAACGACCAGCTTGGCTGGGAATTCATGGGCAAGGCCGAAGCGATGGAAGCGATACAGTCCGGCGACTGCTATGCGGCGATCATCATCCCCTCCAATTTCAGCGAGGATCTCGCCAACGTCGTGACCAACAGCAAGAACCGTCCGACGCTGGAATACTATGTCAACGAAAAATCGAGCCCAATCTCCCCGAAAATCACCGATCAAGGCGCGACCACCGTCGACCGTACCGTCAACAACACCTTCGTCTCCACTGTCAGCGAAGTACTCACTAAAGCCGTGAACTCCGCGAACGGCACCATCAACGGCAAAACCAACTCCTTCGTCAACGAAACCACAGCAGAACTCGACAAAACCCAGAAGAACGTAAACCTCATCCGCTCCACCATCGAAGATCTTGACGCACAGCTCGCCAACGTGCCGCAACAAACGCAATCCGCACGTCAGGCAATGAACGACGTGCAACTGGCCGCAGCAAGCGCCGGCAAGGGCCTGGCGAACACCGCCACCGCCATCGGCACCGCACAGAACGGTCTCAATACCTTCACTTCCAACGCCAACACTGCTTTGGAAAACGGTTCCGGCCTGATTTCGCAGGCCACCAGCGACACCACCACCAGCATCAACAAGGTGACCACAGCCGTCTCTTCCGCGAGCGGAGCCGCACAGCAGGCCGTCAGCAGCATGCAAAGCGTGACCGACCGTAACGCCCAGCTCATCGAGAAGCTCAAGAACGTCAGCGATAACACGCAGTACCAAGACATCATCAAGAAGCTTGAAGACACCAACAACACGGCCGCTGGCACGCTCAACGACCTCAAAACGTTGAGCGAGAACACGCAATCCACGTCCGACAGCGTGTCCAAACTCGCCACCGACTTCAACACCAGCACGCAAAATTCACTGAAAAGCATGGGAGATGTCCGCAACACGTTGAATTCCGGCGCGCTCCCCCAGCTCAACTCAGGCCTGAGCTCGCTCGCCATGACCGCTGGCACGCTGTCTGGCACCGTGACCAGCCAAAACACCATCGTCACCCAAACCTCCGCCGTGCTCGACCAGCTCGACCAAGTAACGAACGACACCCGCACCACCCTGCAGAATACCGCCAAGCAGCTTGAACAGGTGGAGAACAAGCTCATCACCGTCAGCACCGACCTGAAAGCACTCGGCAGCGTCGACATGCTGAAAAACCTGACCGGCGGCAGTTCCCTCGACACGGAGAAAATCGCCTCGTTCATGCAGTCCCCCACCGTGATCGACACGAAGAACGTGTACCCGATAAACTCCTACGGTTCCGGTATGGCTCCGCTCATGACCAATCTGGCCCTGTGGGTGGGCGCGTTCGCCTTCGTGGTGATCTTCAAGGTGGAAGTCGACGATGAAGGCCTCGAAGGCCTCGACCTGACCGCTTCCGAAAAATATTTCGCCCGCTACATGCTGCTCGGCATCATGGGCGCGGCCCAAGGCACGATCACCACCATCGGCGACCTGCTGCTTGGCGTGCAGACCGTGAACGCACCGCTGTTCATACTTACCGGCGCCATCACATCGCTGGTATATCTGAGCATCACATTCGCACTATCGACCACGTTCATGCATATCGGCAAGGGATTGTGCGTCGCATTGGTTATCGTGCAGATTCCGGGCGCTTCCGGCCTGTATCCGATTGAGATGATGCCGAAATTCTTCCGCATGGTCTACCCGTTCGTGCCATTCAGTTATTCGATTGACGCGTTCCGAGAGACGATTGCCGGCTTCTACGATGGGCATTGGCTCAAGTCAATTGGCACGCTGCTGCTGTTCGCCGTGGCCGCATTCTTCATTGGACTTGCGATTCGCCCGCTGCTGGTCAATCTCAACCGCCTGTTCGCCCGTCAAATCAAGGAAAGCGACATGATCATCGGCGAGGAAGTGCAGCTTCCGGAACGCGGATACAACGTGTCCCAAGCCATTCAGGTGCTTGCCGACAAGGGCGGCTACCGTGAGGCGATCGAGGAACGCGCAAGCCGTTTCGCCGAACTGTATCCGAAGCTCAAGCGTGGCGCGCTCATCGCCGGTTTCATTGTGCCAGTGATTCTGGTGCTGATCTTCTCCTTCACCAACGGCGAGAAGAGCGTGGTGCTTGCCACCTGGATCATTTGGGTGCTGCTCATCATCGGATTCCTGATGGTCATCGAATACATGCGTTTCAGCCTGCAACGCCAGGTGGAACTCGGCAGCCTCAGCGACGAAGCGATTCGCGAACAGCTGGTGGAACGTCAAGCTGCGAGACTGCGCCGCAAGAAGCGCGCGCAACAAAACAGGCGAGACAAGTTGATGCGCAAGGCACGACGAAGAAAACATGAAACCAAACAGGCGATCGCCAACGTCGCAGGCACCAACCAAGCCGACGCCGACGGCGTCGCAACACTGGTACAGGCCATGAACGCGGCCGGCAACACCGGCACAGCGAGCAACGCCAATCCCAACGGTAACAGCGAAAGGAGCAACGCATGAAAAACATCTGGAAACTGTTCGTCGGCGACGTTCGACGCCTGACCAGCAACATCGTCTCCATCATCATCGTTACCGGACTGGTGGTGATTCCGGGTCTGTTCTCTTGGTTCAACATCAGCGCAAGCTGGAATCCGTTCGCCAATACCGGCAATCTGAAATTCGCCGTCGCCAACGACGATGAAGGCTACAAGTCCGACCTCATTCCAGTAAAGATCAGCATCGGCGACCAAGTGGTCAACACCTTGCGCGCCAACGACCAGATGGACTGGACCTTCACCACCAAAAAAGAGGCCATCGACGGCACCAAATCCGGCAAATACTATGCGGCAGTGGTGATTCCGAGGGATTTCAGCACCCGCATGATGACGTTCTTCACCGCGGACGGCGACCATGCCACGCTCACCTATTACAACAACGAGAAGAAGAACGCACTCGCCCCAAAGATCACCGGCCAAGGAGCCGACACCGTGGCAGCGCAGATCAACGAAATGTTCTCCGAAACGTTGACGAGCACCGCGCTCAGCATCGCCTCGCAGCTGGCCGGCGAGCTTGACAAACCGGAATCGCAAGCCACGCTCACTAACTTCAGCAACAACATAGGCAATTTCGCGAACACGCTCACCGACACGTCGTCCGCGTTGACCACGTTCAGCTCACTGACATTGAGCGCACAGAACCTGCTCGACAGTTCCAACAGCCTGCTTTCCAACGTGAGCGACAGCGCGAAGGACGCCGGCAACGAGCTCAAACAGTCGAAAAACAGCATCGACGATCTGACCGGAGCCGTCAAAACCAGCACGAACGCTCTCAGCACCGCGTTGAACAGCTCGGCGAACAGCTTCGGCGCGGTCTCCACCAATATTGACAGCGTATTCAACAATGCGGGCACCCAAGCCGGCAATACGGCCACAGCCCTGCGCAATCAGGCCGCAAACGTAACCAAGCAGGCGCAAAGCTACCAGAACATCTACGACGCCCTCGACGAGCTCAGCAACAACAATCTGATGCCGGAAGTCGCGAAAATCGCCATCGATCATCTCAAAACCAACGTGGGCGCGACCATTACGCAACTCAACGATCTAGCGAACTCACTCAACACCAGCGCCGACAATATCGACACGAAAGTGAGCGACACCACAGCCGACCGCGAGCGCGTGAACCAGCTCGCCCAGCAGGCGAAGGCCTCCATCGACGGCATCAAAACCGATTTCGACAGCCAGCTCAAGCCGCAGCTCAACGATATTTCCGATTCGATCAGCAACACGGTCACCGCATTGAGCAGCACGGCCGCCGATCTGAAGGGCGCGTTGGGAGATCTCAACAGCACCACGAAGTCGGCAAACAAGCAGCTGACCAATATTCGCACGGTGCTTGATTCCACCGCCGAAAGCCTCACCAAGGCGGGCACCGCGCTGTCTTCGTTCAATGGCACGCTTTCCGACGCGCTGAACAGCGGCAATATGGACACCGTCAAGGAAGTGCTCGGCAATAACACCGATTCACTGGCGGCGGCTCTTGCGGCCCCCGTCCAGGTGAAGCGCACAGCTGTGTTCCCTGTTGAGAATTTCGGCTCGCAGTTGGCGCCGTTCTACACGATTCTTCCGCTATTTGTAGGCTCGCTGCTTATGGCTGTAACGCTGAAACCCAGCGTTTCACGCAAGAACCGTGAGGGTCTTGACAATCCGAAGCCGCATCAGCTGTTCCTCGGCCATTATGGCGTGTTCGGTGTGATCGCGCTGCTGCAGAGCACGTTCTCGCTGGGCGGCAATCTCCTGTTTCTGCATGTACAGGCGGTGCATCCATGGCTGTTCATGCTGGCTGGCTGGACGAGCTCCTTGGTGTTCTCGTTCTTCACGTACACGATGGTGGCGAGTTTCGGCAATGTAGGCAAGGCTATTGGCGTGCTGGTGCTAGTGACGCAGATTTCCGGCTCGAATGGCGCGTATCCGCTGGCCGTGCTGCCGAAGATCATCAGCGATATCAGCCCGTTCCTGCCGGCCACGCATTCAATTGTGGCGTTGCGTGCGGCAATTGCCGGTATTTACAACAACGATTACTGGCATGCGCTCGGCTCGCTGCTGTTGTTCCTGATTCCGCTGCTGCTGATTGGCTTGGTGCTGCGTATTCCTCTGGTCAAGTTCAACAAGTGGTATGTGGCGAAGGTGGAAAGCACCAAGGTGATCTCATGATTACCGGAGTGCATGAGGCGGTTTCCGAAGCCGTTTCCGATGTGGTTTCCGACACGGTCAGTGACGTGCATGAGGCTGTCCGCAAGGCGCAGAGCCGCCGCGAGCAGCTTCGTGAGCAGACCGATCATAAGATTATGAAGGCCACACTTGCGATTGTGATTTCCGATGGCGTCGGCGCGGTGACCATCGAAGAGGTCGCTCGTCGTTCCGGCGTTGCGAAAACCACGATTTATCGCCGCTATAAGAATGCTGATGATCTGTTGCGCCGCGTGCAGCTGGAAGTTGCGGGATTACCGGATTTCAGCGATGTCGAGTTGTCGAAAAACGGTTTGCTGACGATGTTGCAACGCATTCGAGGTTGTTTTTGCGACAGCGATTTTGGTTTGAAGGCCGTTGGTGTGGTGCTTTCGTCTGATAACACTTCGTTGAATGCGATTGCCAATCAAGTGCTTGTTCCTGCGGAAAAGCGTTTTTCTGGGTTTGTTGAACGCGGTATGAAGGCCGGAGTGTTCCGTAATGGATTGGATCCGCAATTCCTGTTCAGCACGATACTCGGCTCCATGCTCGCCTGTAAGGCGTTGCATGGCGATGCGAGCATTCCTTGGCCTGAGAACATGGCGGCTGTTCTGTGGCCCGTTATGGCCGTCTGAAAGGCATTGCAGAGCAGAGCTGCCATAGTAATCTGAAACTTAGTGAGCGCCCCCGCTACGGCCTTTGATCACTCTTTGGGTGAGGCTGTAGCCGAGACGCTCATTGTACGTTTGCGGGCTTTTCGCCGCTACTGGCCCTACTGGATCGACGCTTCCTGACGGGCCACATCCAACGCCTTGTTGAACGCTTCCGACGTCCAGCTGGCACCGGCCACCTTGTCTACCTTGAGGCCTTTGAGCGGCTTGCCGTCCACCACGCCGTTGATGGCTTCGGCGAACGCATTCTGGTGCTTTTTGGAGATGGACGTGAACGGATGCCCGATAACCTCCACATTGGTGACGGTCTGATCTTTGACCGTCACATGCACGTCGATAGTATCTTCGCTCACCGGCCCGTACTGGCCGTTGATCGAGTAGGTACCGTCGGCGTAGTTGCCGGTGTCTTGCTTATCGGATGTAGTGCTGTTCGGATCGTCGGCATGGTTTTTGACGTCCGTATCCGCAGAATCGCCGGAGTCGGTGGCACTACCGCTGTTCTTTGAATTTTCTTCCTGCGATTGCACGCTTTCGCCGGAATTTCCGGCATATTCATCGTCCATTGGCGTCGCCGTGGGTTCGCCGCATGCCGACAGCAATGCAAGGCTTGCCGCAGACAGTGCGATTACTTTGATCGCATTCGATGATTCGTTGCTCATGTTCGCTCCGTACGATTCGTCAGTGCTATGGCTTGGATTATTCGGCTGATTTCAGCTTATTCTTCGCCACCGGTTTTCGCGGCTTTGGTCGGATCGGCGAAGCTGATGGCCGTCTCGCCATTCTGTGCGCCTTCCGTAGTGGAACCGGTGTATGCCGGCTTGCCACCCGCCTGCTCATAGGCCTTACGTGCGGCCTCATCATTCCACTTCTCGCCGACGAGCACGCCATGGTTGAGCATAATCTCGCGCTGAGCACAAGATGCGACGAGCGCATCATGGGTCACGACGATGATGGTAGTGCCCTGCTCGTGCAGCTGACGGAACAGGTCAAGCACGATTTTCTCGTTCTTCTCATCCAAATTGCCGGTCGGTTCGTCCGCAAGAATCAGTTTCGGACAGTTGATGAGCGCACGTGCGATGCACACGCGCTGCTGTTCGCCACCGGAAAGCTGGCCGGGAAGATGGTGGGCACGCTCCTTCAAACCGACGCGTTCCAACGCTTCCAACGCCTGCTGCTCGTTGACTACGGAATGGTAGTACTGTGCCACCATCACGTTTTCCACAGCCGTCAGATGCGGTACCAGATAGAACTTCTGGAACACCAATCCGATCATGTTCTTACGCACGTCGGCAAGCTGCTTGGCATTCAAATCCTCCAACTTGCGGCCTTCCAGCATGACGGAGCCCTTTGAAGGCGTGTCCATGCAGCCAATCATGTTCATCAGCGTGGTTTTGCCTGAACCCGATGAACCGACAATCGCAAGCCATTCACCTTGCGGAACGGTCAAAGTCAAATCGTCGACGGCACGCAAATCGCCGTAAATCTTGGAAATATGATCCAATTCAAGCAACATATTCAACGTATTCTCGGAACTCATGATTATTCCTCCCTCAAAACGATGGCGGGGTCGATACGGGTTGCGCGGCGAACCGGCGGAATGGATGCGATGACGGCGATGAGCACGCTCAACAACAGCGAAGCGACGCCCAACAGCCAGTTGAAACCAATGGCACGCTCGAATACGGACACGCACAGCACGCGGGCCAGCAGGTAGCCGATGATAGTGCCGACCAGGCCGCCAATCAGTCCGTAGATGGCGGATTCCACATAGAATTCGATGCCGATGGCCTGCGACGATGCACCCAACGCTTTGCGCAAGCCGATTTCGTTGCGTCGCTGAGACACGATGGAACTGATGGTGGTGCCCACGCCGACCAGCGTCAGCACGAGCACGACCAGCGACACGATCCAGAACAGGGTTTGCAGCATGGCGATGATGCGGGTGTCGGATGAGGTGATTTTGGTGACGGTCTGCGCTTTCACGCCGGTTGACGGATTCGCATTGATTGATTTGACGACATCGTTGAGTTCGCTACCTACCGCATTGACGGAATATTCGATCACGTCCGCACCGCGTTTGGAACCGGCCAGTTTGACCACGTCAGCATTGACTGCGTAGACGATTTCGTCTTCGCTGCCGCCCGTATCGACGATGCCTCCGACACGGAATTCGGTGCCGGTGTTCTCCATAATGTCGGACGAAACGCGGCCATTTTCCATGGCTTGCACTTCGGTTTGGCCGGGAGCACCGGAATTCTGCGCATCGTCGGATGCGCGGTAGCCGATGGTCACGGTCGAACCGATGGAGACGCCGAGCGCGTCGGCCACGTCACGGCCGAGCATCACATTGCCTTCGCTGGGCCAATCGCCAGTCACATTCCAATGATGGTTGAGCGCTTTCACATCTTTGGTCGTGATGCCGGCCAGCGTGTATGGCGCCGAGTTGATGCGCACGCTTTCATACCGGTAGGCGGCGGAGCGGGCGCTGTATGAGCCTTTCACCATCTGGTTCAACGCTTTGGCGGTATCGGTGTCGATGCCGTTGGACTTTTCGGTTGATTCGGATGGTGTGACGATAAGATTCGCGCCATACGCGCGCATTTCCTCGTTCATCTGCTGTGGAACGGCAATACACGTTGCAGCAAGACAGAACAGCGTGGCAGCTCCCACCATGGAGGCGATCACCGCCATAACGGCTCGCGAACGACGGCGGAACACCGCGCCCCACAACATGGTGAAGAACATCTTGCGATTAGTCATCTCATGCCCCTTACGGACTGTCTTGAACTCACCTGCCATGCAACACCTCCGCGGACGAACAGCACAGTGTGCCGTTCGTGACCGAGGCCGCAGCCGCGGCCGAGTTTACGGAACTCAGGTTGAAATCAGCGGCCATGCAACACCTCCGCGGGTTTGAGTCCCAGAATCGAACGGATCGACGAGAACGAGGCGATCAGCACGGTAAGCGTCAGTAGCACAAACACCAGCACAAACACCATCGGACGCATCGTAATGCCGGAACCGAATACCACGTGTCCCACAATCTGCGCAACACCGGAACCCAACAGCGCACCGACAATCGCGCCAACCAACGAAATCACAGCCGTCTCAGCGAGCATCAGGCGGGAAACCGCACCATCGGTGGCACCAATCGCCTTCAGCAACGCCAATTCGGAACCGCGCTCACCAATCGAGGCGGCCATCAGATTCGCCACTGCAATAGCGGCCGCAACCAACGAAAGCACGGTCATCAGCACCATCACCGCCTGCGTTTTCTGCAGCACATCGCCCTGCAATGCGGCCACCTGACGCACCTGCTTGGCTACGGAACCGGAAATAACCTCTTCGATCTGGTAGGCGATGGACGAAGGGTACGCGGTGCAATACCATGTTTCCCACTCGTCTTGCGTGAGCGCGTTCGGATTCTTCGACGCCTTACGCGCCAAATCATTGTCTGGCGTGGTCAGCGCTTTGACTTCGATCTTGTCAATGGAATCAGGCAGATTCGCAAGCACCTGCGCGGTGAATGACGGAATGTACATCGCGTTGTTGTCGCTATCGCCAGAATCGTAAATGCCAGTGATAGTGATCTGCTGCTTGTTGCGGCTACCGTCGGCGGTGGTTTTGTAGAGGGTTACGGTGTCTCCCGTGGCCACGCCGAGCTTGGATGCGAGCGTGGTGCCGATCAGACCTTGCGCGCTATCATCTTTCGGCCAAGAGCCGTCAAGCTTCCACCACGAACGCATGCCGTTCATACCCGCCACCGTGGATTCGCCGGAATCCATGTGCAGGGTCTTCGCGAACCATGTGCCTACAATCGGCACTCCGGAAGCCTTGCAGGAGCTGGAATCCGCCGATGCCGCCGATTCGGACGCGCAGTTCACGTCAGCATGGATATTAAGTTCGGGGGCAAAATTCGTGATATTGAACGCCCAGAAGATGGTTTTGATCTTCGACACATCCGATTCCTTCAAAAATGTGGTCGGATCGGATTCGGAAGTACCGGAAGCGCTGCTGTCAGCGTCACCACCCATGTTGTACAGGTCGTTGACGACGGCATCAGCTTTGGGCTGCACGATGATGTTGGAACCGTACGTCGACAGTTCGGCGTTCAGCTTGTCTCCAACGTCGAACACCACGCCCAACATGGCCACGCTGACCGTGGCCGACAAGCACACGGTGACCGCGATCAGCAGCCTGCGTTTGAACTGCCTGCTGAACGAGCGGAAAATCATTCGAAGAAAGAACATGACTACCTCTTTCCGCTCACTGGAAATGCGTCGACAATGCGTCGAGCGTTGAAGTTTGAATTACGATTTTGCCGGATTCAACCTGATAATCGAACGGCACAGGATTGCAGCCGCCCTTGAACCCGATAGTGGCGAGGTTGATGGCGACATCGCACTTCTTGCAGATGATCTTGCCATCCTTCTCGTAATAGCCCGCGTCACCGCAGTTATCACAAGCATCAAGACCGACACCGTACGCTCCACCATTCTTCTTGATGATGATGAAACGCATCACTGTGCCGTCTTTCGCCTTGTATTGGAAGCGATGCAGATGACCGTCGTTGATTTGGCTGAATTTGATGGTGGCCACGCCGTCGCTCAGCGAATAATCCTCAGGCGGAGACAGCGTAATAACCCTCTTCGTTTGCGCCACACCATATGTGAGCGCGAACGTGATGCCAATCATCGCAACAAGGCTCCATGCGCCGGCCGCCTTCGCACGACGACGGAACGCGATATGCGATCGCACAATGGCCTCATTGTCGCCTTCCGGCTTGATTTTAAAGCCCATCACAATGCTGGCGGCCACCGGAATAATGAACACCAACACCATGGCAATGACCATATGACGCTGATGATTAATGCACCATACCAACGCCAGGAACGCTTCCGTAGGGAAATGAACGATGCGCTTGGACTGCAGAATCTGCGCAAGATCAGTGAAATGCGAAACAAACAGCAGCGCAATCAGCAGCAGCACGGCCGTAGTGAACGACCAACGAATCGCAGTGGAACGCATCGTACGGAAAATCAACGCCGCAACAATCGCAGTGACCGCACCCAATACGAAACCAAGCGCACGAAGCAGCATATCCGAAGTGAAGATCGGATCTCCCGGCTCCACGAAAATCGTTAAACGCAAAACTACATCAGGCAACGCACGGAAGGTGGTGGCGGCAATCGCAAGAGCGCCAATCGCATTCACAATATCAAGCAACGCGCGATGATCATGCCAATTCGTAGTGATGCGACGCGCGAACAGCACAACAACGAACACTGCGACATCGAAAATCACACAACACCACAACGTGGGGTAATTGACGAACGTACGCTGATTGATCACCGCGGCCGCACGCAACGCGGCGAACACAATGGCACCCGCGAATCCGATAATGAAGCCCGCAAGACGCCAGTACGCGCTCAACGGCTTGTCACGACCTTCACCGACCGTGAGCATCACGTTCAGCGCCATAATCAGCAAAGCCGGTGCCAGCGTTCCCTGCAACACCGTGACGTACTGCGTCAGCATCTCACACCTTTCGTCGTATATCCCTGTCAAAGCCTAGTGAATTCAGCGCGCAAAAGGAACCCCCTTACCAAGATTCCCAAAAAACGCGTTATCCCCCAAAAGCGCATCCCCTAAAACGCAAGAGAGCGGTTGCTTGGATGGTTGTTCGCCCGTAGACTCGGCCAAACGGCCTTAAATACGTCGAACGACTATCCAAGCAACCGCGAACGCCGTACCCATATTCGCGCTACTTGCATACGTTTCGCGATATGTGAACGGCGTTGATCACGAGTTGAATCCCAACATGAATTCAGGCTTACATCCAAACCGTTTCGCTTGGCATGTGCCGGAATTCACGTTCCAGATCACCACTCCTGCGGGGTGTAGTTCCACTCCGGGAAAGTGACCTCGAGCGGCTCGGTCCAGAAGCGGCCCTCAACGCCGGTCTCCGGATCAACGTGCAGCATCCAACCCTTCTTCTCCGGGGATTCGATCTTCAGCACGAGCTTGTAGGAGCCAGCTTCGTCGAGCTTGATGTTGGCGCCGTAGTGCGGGCCATCGGAAGCGTTCATCTGCATGAAGGTACCAGAATCAACGGTCTCGTTGTTCGCGTTGTTGATGATCTCGTAGTTCACGGTCAGATCCGGCACGAAGTCGCCCTTGCCGTAGCCGAGCTTAGTGCCCTTCTCGTTGGCGTGAATGTCGGCTTCCAAGTGGAAGGAAGCGTCGGCAGCCTTCAGGCCCATGCCGGACGGTTCCATATCGATCGGCTGGAAGTACACGGCGTTGACGGTCAGAGCGTCAACATCCTGATCGGAGTGCTTCTCGTCGACCTGAATCTCTTCGAAGCCGGCGCCGTTGCTGTCATCAGCGCTGGAATCGCTGGATTTGTCGGTGGTGTCCGAAGTGGAGGTGTCGGATTTGGCATCGGATGCGGAATCGTTGGAGTTGCCGCATGCGGACAGGGAGAAGGCCATGGAGCCGGCCAGCAGGATGCCGAGCAGGGCGGCGATCTTCTTATTCTTCATTGTTTTTTCTCTTCCTTTTCTTTGGTCCCTTGAGGAACGTTGGAAACTTATGGAAATCTCTAAATCTTTACTTGTGATTATTGATTGGCGCTTACTTAGCCTGTTCCGCCTGCGCGGCCAACTTCATCCTGTGTTTCTTGATGAAACCGACCACGAACAGCACAACCACCGCGATCGCGGCAATCACCTGTGCCGTAATCGTTTCGACGTACGGATACAAGCCGATCCAATCGTTAGTTGGCACGCTGCTCAAGTAGGTGCCTTCAATAAGATCACCCTCGATGAGCGCATGGATGCCGCCACCCGCGAAAATGACAACCAATGCGGCCATCAAAATCGAAGTTACGAGGAAGAACGGGCCGATTGGAATCTTCACCGAAGTGAATCGCAGAATCAGGAAGATGACGATCAGCACCGCGGCGGCGGCCAGACCGCCAACCCACATGCCGTGCGCATCCTGGCTCATGGAGTAGATGGACTCGTAGAAGATCACCGTTTCGGCGCCCTCACGGAACACGGCGAGGAAGCTCAGCATGGCAAGCGAGGTGATCATGCCCAAGCCCAGTCTCTGACCGGATTCGACCTTGCTTTGCGCGCCGGCCACAGCCGCTTCGGTCTTATTCCTGATGTAGTTGTTCCACGCTTCCACGGAGCTCTTGTTGAGCATCCAGTTACTGGTCCACAGCAGCATGAGAGTGGCGATAAGCGCGCACACGCCTTCGGAAATCTCCTGAATCGGGCCGGAACCGCCGAACAGGAACGTGAAGAGCACGGCAACCAAACCGGAGCCGGCCAGACCTGCGACCACGCCAAGGTAGATCCACCTAGTGAAACGCTCGTTGCCGGACTTCACCAGGTAGGCGATCACTGCGGCCACCACCAGCAGCGCTTCGAGGCCCTCACGGATCAGAATGAGGAACGCCTGGCCGGCGGAGCTGGTGACGAGCTTGGTGAAGCCGTTGACATTGCCGGACGCGCCACCGTCAAGGGTGGCCGCGTCTTCCACGAGCCAGCTCTTCAAATCGTCGACATGCTGCTTGATTTCCTTGTCGGAACCGCCGTCGCGCATGGTCTTACGAGTCATCTTGAACTGGTATTCGACCTGCGAAACACGATCGCCGGAAATCACGTTCATCACGTTCTTTTCGAAGCCGAGTTTCTCGTAGTACTGGTAGTAGGCGTTGTTGACCAGCGTGGAGCCTTCGTCGCCCTTGCCGGAAGCGGCGGCTTCATACGCCTGATCGAGAATGACGGTCATTTCGCCGGCAACGTCACTCCACGTGCGGTCGCCTTTGCCTTTGGAAGAATTCTTCTTGGCCGCGTCGAGCTTCTTGCGCTCTTCCGCGGTTTGCGCGGCACGCTGCTTCGCGTATTCCTTAGGATTGGCGAGGTCTCCGTTCGTGTCGAGCGTTTGCGCGGTTGCGTTGATTTCGGCGGTCAGCGCGTCGATTTTGGCTGCAATGGCGTCGCCTTGGTCCTGCTGGTAGGCAAGACCTTCAAGATCGGTGAATTGCTGCAGCAGTTCCTTCTGCTTGTCAGCGCTGATTGTGTCATTGACGACCTTCGAGAAGTTGGACGCGTCGTAGCCAATCCAATGCGCGGTCTGAAAATCAGTGCCAGCCTGACCGTAATTGCCGTCATTGTAGTCTTTTTCGGCGGTCGCAAGCTGGTCTTCGATGTTCTTCGCAGCGGCAGCCCAGGAATCAAAATTCGTTTGACTGTCATCGGCGGCGATTGCCGACTGCGGGACCACGGTAGTCGCGAAAAGCGTGGCGAGCGCAATCATCAGCGTGGCGACGAGCGTGACGAGACGGCCGGAAGCCGAGACTCGCGGATCGCACGGATCATAGGAACCGGTTGCGTAGCGCTGCGCAACGCGAGATGACATGTTCCAAACCTTCCTTCTCAAAACTTTTCAGTGTGCGATGTGCTCACCGAAAGCTAAGATAAAACGAAAGTTTTTTAAAGAACAGTCTTGATTTTTAATTTGTTCTGATGTATCGAGTATGGAGAATCGGCGGAATTCCGCCATTCCTGTTTTTACCATCTTCGGCGTGTCATCTCACATAGTGGCACACTCGCAGCATGCTTGTTGAATTCGACGCGCCGGAATCCGCCACCTCCGGCAAAGCCTGTTGCCTCCACCGCCATCTGTATGGGACCAGTAGAAACGGAGCGTCATACGAGAAACGGAGCGTCATACGATAATCGAGATACACGCGCCGGACGTTCCGCAGCCAAGCACCAGCATCGACAAAACGGGCACATAAGGCCTCACTCTCAACGAACGAACGCGCTAGCATCAGGATTATGGATGCTTCCGTTTCGCTCGTGCAGCGCATGCCCTACACCACCGCGTTTCCCAAGGCGCTCGGCACCGGTTTGCTGGTTTCGACCGCCCGCCCGGTTTCCACGGACCTGCGTGCCAAAATGGAACGACTCATCGACGGATACGAGCACGTGCTTTCGCGATTCCGCGCCGATTCGCTGGTTACGCGCATCGGAAACGCGGAGCATGGCGGGCATTTCGATTTTCCCAATTGGGCCGGCCCACTGTTTGATTTGTACGACGCACTACACGACGTCACACGCGGCGCGATCGACCCGTGCGTGGGTGAGGATCTGATTCGTCTCGGTTACAATCCCACGCTGAGCTTCACCGTCGAAACCGACGTCGTCGAGCGCTTGGGCGCTTTGCACGGACGCCCTGTATGGGGGCACGACGTAGTACGTTCAGACGATACGACGTTGGTCACGCATGGCTCGGTTCATTTGGATTTCGGCGCGTGCGGCAAAGGCTATCTGGTTGATTTGTTGGGTGGTTTGTTGGGTGGCTTGGAACCGTCATGTGTGCCTCATGAACCGCACCCACAGCACGCCATGCGGAAGGATTCGGCGCACACTGCTGGGGCAACAGATTTCAATCGAGAGAACACCTTCCCGGAATTTGTGATTGATGCTGGAGGCGACCTGCTAGTACACACGTCCAGCCCGATTCGTGTGGCGCTTGAGGATCCGGACGATTCGTCCCGTGCGGTAGGTGTGGCAGAGATTTGCGATGGCGCGCTCTGTGCGAGTGCGCCCAGTCGCCGCCATTGGGAGGTGGCGGTTGACGAACGGACACATCTGGCTATTCATCATCTGCTCAACGCCGTCGACGGCCTGCCCGCGCAGCAGATGGAAGCCACGTGGATTACTGTGCAATCCACGTCGGTCGCCGACTATCCGACTGCGGTGGCAGACGGTTTGGCCACGGCGCTGTTCGTTGCCGATCCAAACGAGCTGAGCAACACTTTTGTCTTCGATTGCGCCACGCTGGACGCCGACCGTCACGCCACCATCAGCGCCGGTTTTCCCGGCCGCTTCTTCTGATCGTCAGCCGGCCGCAGCCGTAGTTGGGCGAACAAGTATCGTGCCACGCTGGTTGAAGACAAGATCATCCGACCGGCAGGGCAAAAGTTCCCGAAACGCAAGAATCCGGAGGGGTGGCCCATCCGGATTCTTTAGTATGCGAGGTTTAGCGGATCAGCGAACCAGCATAAGCCAGTCGGCTCAAGCAAGCCAACCAAAGCACCCCACTTAAGCCAGCCACTCAGCCGCTCAGTCGATCAGCGTGAACTGGCTGTTATAGATGTCGGCGTAGAAGCCGTTTCTAGCGAGCAGTTCCTCGTGGGTGCCGCGTTCCACAATGTCGCCGCCGTTCATCACCAAAATCATGTCGGCGTCGCGGATGGTGGACAGTCGGTGCGCGATCACGAAGCTCGTGCGTCCCACCGTCAGTGCGTCCATGGCCTTCTGAATCAACTCCTCGGTACGGGTATCCACGGAGGACGTGGCCTCGTCTAGAATCAGAATCGGCGCGTCCTCAACCATGGCGCGGGCGATCGTCAGCAGCTGCTTCTGACCTTGCGAAAGCGACGCCTTATCGTCGAGCACAGTGTCGTAGCCATTCGGCAGAGACATGATGTAGCGGTGCAGACCGACGGCCTTGCAGGCGGCCACAATCTGCTCGTCAGTGACGCCCGGCTTCGAGTATGCGATGTTTTCACGCACCGTTCCACGGAACACCCACGTGTCCTGCAATACCATCGAGAACTGGTCGTGCACATTCCAGCGCGGAACCGACTTAGTGTCGACGCCGTCGATCGAAATCGCGCCGCCGGAAATCTCGTAGAACCGCATCAGCAGGTTGACCATCGTGGTCTTGCCGGCACCGGTCGGACCGACGATGGCCACCTTCTGGCCGGCCTTCACCGACGCGGAGAAGTCGTGGATGATCGTCTTGTCCGGTTCGTAGCCGAACCGCACGTGACTGAATTCCACATCGCCACGCACCGGCTGCGGCTTGCCATCCGCACCGACACCCAGCAGTGCTTTCTTGCCGGATTCGTCAGCCAGCTCCGGCTCGTCCAGGAAACCGAAGACACGTTCGGAAGCGGCAGCGCAGCGCTGTAGGTTCTGGAACGCCTGCGCGAACTGGGAAAGCGGTTGCGTGAACAGGCGAATGTACATCATGAACGCCACGATCACGCCGAATTCGATCTTGCCGTCCATGGCCAGCACCGCGCCGACCACGCACACGACCACGTAACCGAAGTTGCCGATGAAGTTCATGAGCGGCATCATCAGGCCGGAGAGGAACTGGCTCTTCCAGCCGGAGACGTACAGATCGTCGTTGTATTTCTCGAACTGTTTGATGGAGTCCTCTTCGCCGCAATACGCCTTGACCACGGTGTGGCCGGTGTACATTTCCTCAACGTGCCCGTTCACATCTCCCAACGCGATCTGCTGTCGGGTGAAGTACTTCTGTGAGGCGACCATGATTACGCCCATGACCACCAGGCCAAGCAACGCGGAACCGATGGCGCACAGCGTCATGATCACGTTGTTGTAGAACATCATGATGAGCGCGCCGACGAACAGCGTGATTGAAGTGATCAGCGAGCCGACCGACTGGCCGAGCGTCTGGCCGATCGCGTCCACATCGTTGGTGATGCGGCTGAGCACATCGCCGTAGCTGACCTTGTCGAAATATTTGAGCGGCAGGCGATTAATCTTCTTGCTGATCGCCTCACGCAGCTCCTGCGCGGTGCGCTGCGTAACGTTGGCCATCAGCCAGCTCTGCAGGTAGCTCAGCAGCGCGTACCCAACATACAGCGCGACAAGCAGCCATGCGATGCGCGAAACAGCATCCATATCAATCGAGTTCATGACCGGCCTGCCATGCACCATGGCCGGCAGCCCCTTCGTGATCTCGTTGGTCATGTCTTTGAGCTTGTCCGGTCCGACAATCTGGCAGATCGTGCCGGCTGCACCCAGAATCAGGGCGAAAATCATCACAGGAATGTAGTGACGGCAGAATTTCGCCAGTTTGCTCATCACACCGCCGAAATCCTTCGGCTTTTCCACGGGTCCGCGAGAGCGTCCCATTGGTCCTCTTGCCATGTTGGTCCTCCCCTTCAGCGATTCAACTCGTCTTCGCTCAACTGCGATTCGGCGATCTGCCGGTATACTTCGCAGTTGTCGAGCAGTTCGTGGTGCGTACCTTGGCCAACGACTTTGCCATCGTCGAGCACGATGATGCGGTCGGCGTTCATAATGGTGCCGATGCGCTGCGCGACGATGAGTTTCGTGGAATTCTTCGCTTCCCGTTCGAGCGCGTCGCGTACGGCGCGATCGGTCTTGAAATCAAGCGCGGAGAAGGAGTCGTCGAAAATCAGGATTTCCGGATGACGGTAAACGGCGCGTGCGATCGACAGGCGCTGTTTCTGCCCGCCCGACACGTTGGAACCACCCTGCGCAATGCCGGAATCGTATTTCTTGTCCTTCTTGTCGATGAATTCCGTGGCCTGCGCGACATCGCATGCCGTCTTCACGTCGGCGTCGTTGCGTTCCGTATCTCCGTACGCGACATTGCTGGCAATCGTGCCTTTGAACAGGAACGACTGCTGAGGCACATAGCCGATCTTGTCACGCAACGCCTTGAGCGTGTAGTCGCGCACGTCAACGCCGTCGACGAGAACCTCGCCTTGCGTCGCGTCATAAAAGCGTGGCACGAGGTTGATGAGAGACGATTTTCCGGAGCCGGTCGAGCCAATGAACGCGACCGTTTCGCCCTTCTTGGCTGTGAAATTGACGCCTTCCAACATAGCTTGACGAGAATCGGGGTAGGCGAAGCTCACGTTGCGGAATTCGATTTCGCCTTCCATGCCAGGCTTGCCGGCGGTCTTCACACCGTCGGCGACCATCGGATCGGTGTCGATGACTTCGAGCACGCGCTGCGCGGACACGTCGGCGCGTGGCCAGAGCACGAACACCATGCTCAGCAGCAGGAAGCTCATGATCACCTGGATGGAGTAGCTGGAGAACACCACCATGTTGGAGAAGGTGGTGAGCTTGTCGAGCGCTTCGGCGGCGTCGATGAGGTAGGCGCCGATCCAGTAGACGGCCAGCATCAGACCGTTCATGACGGTGTTCATCAACGGCATCATGATGGCCATGGAGCGGTTGGTGAACAGCTGGGTCTCGGTGAGTTCCTTGTTGGCCTCGGTGAACTTGTCTTCCTGGTACTCCTCGGCGTTGTATGCGCGCACCACGCGCAGGCCGGTGAGGTTCTCGCGCGCCACGAGGTTGATATTGTCGGTCAGGCGCTGCATGGCCTTGAACTTCGGCATGACGAAGCTCATAATCACGCCGATCACCGCCAGCAGCACGGTTACTGCGATGCCAGTGGCGAACGTCCATTCAAGGCCTTTGTTCGCGATTTTGCATACGGCCCACACGGCCATGATCGGCGCTTTGATCAGCATCATCAGACCCATGGTCACGAACATCTGGATCTGCGTGATGTCGTTCGTGGAGCGGGTGATGAGCGATGCGGTGGAGAAACGGTTCATTTCCGCCGGTCCGAAGCTTTCCACCTTCTTGAATTCGAGCGAGCGCAGACGTTGGCTGAACGACGCGCCGACGCGCGCGGCGATGAAGCCGGTGACGACCGCGCACGCCACCGAGCCGAATGAGACGAGCAGCATTTTGCCGCCCGCTATCCAGATATCGCTCATTTCGCTGCCCGGCGTTTCCACGAGCTGCGTGATGTCGGCCATGTAATCCGGTAGCGTCAGATCGAACCAGATCTGACCGACGATGCTGACCAGTGCAATGAGCATCTGGACTATCTCCGCTTTGGAGAGGTATCGCACAATGCGAAGCATGCTTGGTTCCTTCTCTTACGTTTTGTTGGTTTGGTTAGCTGTATTTGCGATTCTCGAACCACGATTGTTTACACTGTAAATTTCTTGCAGTGTGAAGTATTATGCAACTTCCTGTGTGTTTTCTGAGAATGCCTTGGCGACCTCTTCTGGAGTCGGACGCGGCTTGCCGGGCATGCACAGCGACATGTACGTGGTGAATTCCTCGGTAAGCTCAACGAATTCGCGCGCGCGGCGCTCCCCCATTTGCGAGAAGATCCAGCAGATCGCCTCGCGCATGCTTTCGCGCTGACGTTCGGCGCGCTCCCTGCCGGCTTCGGTAAGGTCCACGTGCACCACACGGCGATCGTCAGGGTCGGATTCGCGCGTGATCTGGCCTTTTTTCTCCAGTGCGGACAACAGTGCGGACACGCGTCCGGTGGTGGTCTTCATCGAAGCGGCGAGTTGCGATGGCGTCAGCGGACCCTTCCTGTACAGTTCCTGCACCGCAAAGGGTTCACCTTTCGCGCCTTTCGCCATCTCCTGCTGCATACGCGAGCGTTTATCCCATGTGCTGGTCGCCAATTCGTGGAATAGTTCCTCTTCAAAACCCACGCGGCACCTCCTTACGTTGCAATCGCCATCATAATATCTTACAGTGTAAACAATTTATATCGTAAGTTATTTTCGGGCGATCTGCGGTGCGCAGAAGGCCGAGATGGTACGAAAGCCGCGGAAATTACGAAAGAGACGAAAATGGCCGCGGCCCGAATCGCAATTATTGTGCGGAATCGGGCGCGGCCAATCGTACGGGCTGCTTGAAACTCAGCCGCGACGGTCGTCGACTGACGCGTTCAGCATCGCCAGTTCGTCCGGTGTGAGCGTCAATTCGGTGGCGGCGAAGGAATCGTTGATCTCCTGAGGATTGCGGGCGCTAGGAATGGTGAACAGACGTTCGTAACGGCTCAGTTCCCAAGCGAGGACCACGCGCTGGTAGGAGCAGCCATGATTGCCTGCGACTTCACGGAACGGGTCGTACGCGCGCTGGTCGAACGCGTCAAGAAAGCCTCCGAGCGGACTCCAACAAACGAATGCAAGCCCCAACTCCTTGCAGTGCTCCATCGTACGCTCAGGATCAGGGTGCGATGGCGAGAACTGGTTCTGCACGGCGATCAATCCGTTGCCGATAATGCTGCGCGCAAGATCGATCTGCTCGTTATTCACACGGGAGATGCCCGCATATTTGATCACGCCTTCGTCGAGCAGCTGTTTCAACGCGCCACATTGGTCTTCGTAAGGAACCGCGGGATCGGGGCCGTGCGAATACAACAGGTCGAGCGTATCGACGCCCAAGTGCAGCGCGGATTCCTTGGCGTCACGAATCATGGTTTCGGGGCGCGAATCCGCCATCCACCCGTATTGACTGCCCGCCGCCTGCAAATGCTGGCGTTCCTCGCCAGGCCGACGGCCGCATCCCTCAGAATCCCGCCCCTGAGTGTCCGATTCTGGTGAATCGGACATCTGTACTCCAAATCCGGCACCCTGTTTGTCCGATTCTCCAGAATCGGACACAGGAGCAACAAAAGCGGGGACCTCCATGGTGCGTCGATAGCCAGTTTTCGTGGCAACCAGCACTTCATCTCGGGGGCCATCCCACGAAGCGAGCGCATCACGCACCAACTTTTCGCCGTACCCCAAATCTTTCGCAGTGCCAGTGCCAGGCTCGCTCGGCAGATAATATGACCAAGCCGTATCCAAATAGCGAACACTCGCGTCCAAACCGGCGTGAATCGTACGAATCGCAGTATTGCGATCCGGACGCCCCTCAATCGCCAAAGCCATCGTTCCCATGCCGAGCCGAGGAATCGTAAATCCTGCCAACTCACCGTTCATCATCATCTTCCCCTTCCTTGCAAGCACGCAGCCGATTCGCACATGTTCACATCAAGACTAACCCAACGTGAACCGGCGCAAGCTTGTCGGGCGCGTGCGCGAAGATAAAGGCACAACCGAACGGGAGCCGAAAGGCTGAGAGGGAGCTCATAAAGCTTCGACCGAGGACTTGATGCGGGTAATGCCGCCGTAAGGAGACGGGTTGTTCGCGCCGCAAGGCGTATCTCATCTTCCGTTCGCGATAACCGAATATCGCGTGATTAGGGTCACGGAGGGGCGCACCACCTCATAGGGTACGGTTCCTTCGGCGACCCTTTTTTCGTACCAGCACTGAGTGTCCGATTCCGCAGAAACGGACATTTGGAGCACAGGAAGCATGTGTCACGACAGACACAGAAGGGAACCGCAATGATCATCAACGGTAAGGAAGAGAACATCGCCACGCCAATCACCGTGGCCGAACTCATCGAAAGCAAGGGATTGCGCGCCGACCGCGTGGCTGTCGAGCTCAACGGCGAAATCGTGCCTCGCACCCAGCGTGCGCAGACGCAGCTCAAGGGCACCGATACGTTGGAAATCGTCACGTTCGTGCAGGGCGGCTGAACCACTGTCAAAATTTCTTGCGATTACAACCGGCGCAATATACGCGTAACAATCGCAAGAACATACAAAACACAACCAACTCAGCAAAAACAACACACGAACGGAAAACGAGAATACGAGAACAACCATGACTTTTGAACCATCCGCATCGCAGGCGCAGATCGACGCCCGCCAGCACGCTTTCGACAACCAGCCCGACCCGACCACGCTCGTCAGCCGCGAAGAAATCCGCGCGGCCCTGCTCGACCGTCACACCGCGGCCACGCAAGACAAGCTCGACGCGGCGCACGTGGCCATTTGCGGCTGCGGCGGCCTCGGATCGACGATTGCAGTGGCGTTGACCCGCATTGGCGTCGGTCACCTGCATTTGATTGATTTTGATCGCGTGGATATGACGAATCTGAATCGTCAGCAGTATTTTTTGAAGGATCTTGGGCAGTACAAGACGGAAGCATTGCGCAGTAACTTGCGTCAAATCAATCCTTTTATCGATATCACCATTGATACCGTGAAAGTGACCGACGAGAACGTGCCGATGCTGTTCGACAATGAAGATATTATTTGCGAAGCGTTCGACGTGCCGGAAAACAAGACGATGCTGGTGAATGCCGTACTTGAGAATCTGCCGAACAAGAAGCTGGTGAGTGCTTCTGGAATGGCGGGATTCCGCAGTTCCAATTTGGTGAATACTCGTCGCGTTTCGAAGAATTTCTACTTCTGCGGCGACGGCGAAACCGCTCCAGTGCCAGGCGCTGGTCTAATGGCACCGCGCGTGGGTGTGGTCGCCTGCCACGAAGCCAATATGATCACTCGCTTGATTCTCGGCGAAGAAGACGCCTGACAGCGAAACGCAAACGCAAGTTGCAATCGCAAATCGCAACGAATGACACGACACTAATCGCATAGTAAGGATTAACCATGAGCACCGAAAACACGATCACCACCGCGGAAAAAGACTTCGCAGCGGCACCGAATGCCACACTCGACGAGCTGGTCGGCACCACCACGAACACCGCACTGCTGCCGGAACCGGATGCGCACGCGTATGACGAAATCGCCACCGGCGACGCTGACCCGCTGATCCTCGGCGGTCACAAATTCACGAGCCGTTTCATTCTCGGTTCCGGCCGCTACGATCTGAACCTCATCAAGGCGACCATTGAGAACGCGGGTACGCAAATCGTCACCATGGCGTTGCGTCGCTGCCGTACCACCGAAAACAATCTGCTCGACTACATTCCGAAGGGCATCACCATGCTGCCGAACACGTCCGGCGCACGCAATGCCGAGGAAGCGGTGCGTATTGCCCGTCTCGCGCGCGAAGTATGCCAGACGGATTTCGTGAAGGTGGAGATCGAGCATGAGGCGAAGTATCTGCTGCCCGACAATGAGGAAACCATCAAAGCCACGAAACAGCTGGCAAAAGAAGGCTTCGTGGTCATGCCGTACATGTTCCCCGATCCGATTGCGGCGAAGCGTCTTGAAGACGCAGGTGCGGCTTGCGTGATGCCGCTTGGCGCGATGATCGGCTCGAATAAGGGCCTGCGTGCACGCGATTTCATTGAAGTGATTATCAAGAATTCCAATGTTCCGGTGATTATCGACGCTGGTATTGGCCGTCCGAGCCAGGCTGCGGAAGCCATGGAAATGGGCGCGGACGCGGTGATGGCGTACACGGCCATCGCTTCCGCCGGCAATATTCCGCTGATGGCACGCGCGTTCAAGAAGGCGATTGAAGCTGGTCGTGAAGCGTATTTGTCTGGCTTGGGCAAGGTTACGGAAGATCATGCCGTGCCGTCCAGCCCAACGAACGAGGCCGACTACATCGGCTAAAGTGCGCTGAATCCCATAATGGGGATTCGCGCAAAGACCATACTGAAAAGGGGCGTTTGCCGAACGTATGTGATGCACTCACGTTCGGCAGACGCCCCTTACTTGTATCCTGCGTTACCCGCAAACGCTACTGCTGCAAGGCTTCCTTAAGATCGCGATTCTGGAATCGTTCGTGCAGCAGGCAATATCCGCCGAACGCAACCAGCCAAATCAGACCGGCGATCGCAGAACCAAGCGTGTCCGCCGACAGGAACAACGTGACATACACGAGCACAAAGAACGCGATCGCAATCCAATCAAGCACCTGCCAAGCGGGCATGACGAAACCGTCTGGCAGAAAATCACTGCTCTGACGATACTTGTGGTGGGCGAGCATCGTCAGCACGTAAATAAAAATCACCACAGCGCTGGCGGCTGAAGCGAACAGCACGAACGCGCCGGAAATGCCTGGAATCGCGTTGATAATCGGGGAGAACAGAATCATGCAACCCGAAACGACAATCGCCTTCGCAGGCACCTTGTGTTCGGAAACTTCAGCCAAACGAGCCATCGCAGGCGACTCAGAATCCGAAGCGAGCTGATACAAGTGGCGACCGGCCGAATAAATCAGCGAATTCAACGCCGACGCGGCAGCCGTAATCACCACAAAGAACACCAGTGCGGCAGCCCAATCAAGACCCGCATATTTGAATACCATGATGAACGGCGAACCGAACGAGCCGTCGGAATTCTCGTGGAAATTACGCCACGGCACAATAGCCATGATCGCGATCAGCGCACCCACGTAGAAGATCAGAATACGCATGATCAGCTCGTTCACGGCCTTCGGCAGCACCTCGCGCGGATTCTGCGTTTCCGACACCGTGACACCCACGAATTCGATGAGCTGGTAGGCGAAAAACACCATTTGGAAGCTCATGAAGAAGTTCATCCAGCCGTTCGGCGCGAGCTGGAAGCCGTCGGTGATGTTCGTGAGGCTCACCGTGGCGCCCGACACTGTGCCGTCCACGCCCTCGATATGCGTGGCAGGGTAGCTGAAGCCGATGACTAGCATCACGATGGCGGTGACGATCAGGCCGACGATCAGCGTGATCTTGATCATGGAGAACCAGAATTCCGCCTCGCCGAACACTTTCACCGCAATCAGATTGATGCCAGTGAGCGCCACGAGGAAGCACAGTTCGATCAGCCACTTCCACGAGTTCAGGTCTATGCCGAATGTGCCGAAGAACGTTACGAAATACGTGCTTACGGCAGTGATTTCGGTCATGCCGGTCAGAATGAGCACGATCCAATACGTCCAGCCGGCGAACTTACCCCACCCGCGGCCGAGATAGCGCGTGATGAAATTGATGAACGTGTGCTGGCTGGGGTCGCTGTACATCATTTCGCCGATGGCACGCATCAGCAGGAACATGATCAGGCCGACACCGATGTACACGAAAATGATGCTCGGGCCAGTCAGTGCAATCGACTTGCCGGAGCCTAAGAACAGGCCGGTGCCGATGGTGCCGCCGATGGCAATGAACTGGACGTGGCGGTTTTTCAGGCCTCGCTCCATTTCATTGCTTTGGTCGAGGCTTTCGACGGATTTGATGTGCGCGGTTTCCGTCGCGTCGGACGTGCTTGTACCGGTTTTTTCGGTTTTCGTATTCCCAAAAGTCATAATGTTCACACCCTACCGCGGGAGCCGCACAATCTCCGCCATTGTTCGCACCGCGAAACACACCCATATGCCTTATATGTGGCAGATTCGCATCTTTTCCAAAACTGATTTTCACTATATGTGGCAGACCATCTTGAATGCAAGGTAGTTAGAGGGAATGAATCATACCCTCTAACCTCTTTTTTCCGCGGGACTCTGCCACATATAGCGCAAACCATATTTGCCGCATGCCAGATGGGGGGCATTCTATGCAAATCGCGGGGTAGCCTGCCCGAAAAATCCACATGTCAATCAAGCAGACGAATGGTTTTAGTTGTCAACAGTCGGGGACGGGATCGCCTTGTTGAGCTTGTCGAGCAAGGAAGCATTGGCACGTTCCAGCTCATCGATGCGGCGTGCCTGCTGCTTGATGATGATGCCAGCGGTATCACCGTCGAGCGCACTGATCGAAACATGCGCGCCGACAGCGCCTTCGGACATAACGGGAACGCTCGAATCCGGAACGCCGGACGCCATATTGTCAAGATTCCGCTTCGTCACCAAAGTACGCTTGTACCGTTCAACGAGCTGCGCAATGATCTCGCTGTCATCCAGGTGATCGTTGCCGCTCACTGATTTGATGGCGGCGGCCTTCCAACGAGCCACACTGCGTTCGATGCGCTTGCACCCGACCAGATCCGGTGGCAATCCCGCCTCACGGAAGATTTTGGTCGGAGATTCCCCCGCAAGATATCGGATGGTGCACACCTGCTTGAAAGCATCGGAATAGGTGATACGATTACGCGTCACATTCGCCACCGCCGGTAATCCTCGCAACAACTGAATCTCCTCGTCGCTGAATACTCCGCCGCCACGCACGACAATACCCCCGTCCTATGTCTCCATTGCCCACTTCTCGTGGATATGCTTTGTAATTCTATGGCCCGCTTGCTGTACGATGCCCTCGTTTTTCCCCCTCTCTTCGGAGACGGTCTGCGACTGCCTCGCATCCACGGTTCAGCTTGTTGCAACACGTCGCACCAACCCGCACTATCCCCTCGAAAAACATCCTCATCTGATGCGGATGACACCCCACAGACGTTCCCGCGGAGCCGGGTCGGACCGTAGGACAGTCGGGTCGCGGGCGCACGCAAAAGGGCCAACCCGGTTGGATTGGCCCCTGCATGATTTTTGGCGTTACCGCCTTGTGGGTTTAGTGCATGCGCTGACGGCTCTTAACCGCAACGGTCACACCGGCACCGGCCACGAGCAGCGCCACGACGGTGAACAGCGTGGTGCCCGCAGCACCGGTGAGCGGCAGCTGGGTGATGGACTTGACGTTCTTCACGGTCTTGCGGCTGGTGTCGACCAAGCCCCACGGATCGGAAGTGGCGTCCCTAGACAGAACAGCTACACCTTTTTCGAAGGACACGGTGAAGCTCGGCTTGATGTCAAGATAGACGTCGCTAGCACGCTCAGTTTCCGTGACGGTGTAGATCTTGGTGGCATCAAGACCGGTGAAGGTCAGTTCGCCATTGGCGTCAGTCTTAACATTGGTCGTTGCGCCCTGGGTAGTGGCGGAAACAGCCTTCTTGTAAGAACCATCGTTCTGCTTCACGAAATACAGTACGGTGTCACCATCCTTCACCTGGAAAGTGACGTTCTCGATGCCCTTGCTGTCCGGATCGACCTTGGTGAAGTCGAATCCGACAAACTTAGTCTTGGCCTCAACCTCGGTGCCGCCGTAATTGTCAAGCTTGTTGACCACACCATCGGTGACGGAAGCGTCATCATTGACCACTGCCTTGAAGGTGACCTTGATGGTCTTGCCTGCATACTTGGACGGATTGTTCACGATCACATCGAAGAACGCATTCTCGCCACCGGTCACATCGGAGAGTGGAACAGTGAAATCAACAGCGGCCTCCTTAGCGGAAATTGCGACATTATCAGCGTAGAACTTGAAGGTGTCGACCTTGATGGTCAGTCCCGTGCCCGGCCTATCGGTGAACTTGAACTCAGCCGGAGCCGGGTTCGCGATGGTGCCGGTCAGCGTGTAGGTCAGAGTGTCGCCGATGGCAGCGGAATCCTTATTGACCTCCTTGGTCTTTCCGGGGTTCTTAGTGTTCTTCATGTTCACGGTGGCACCGGTAGTCGGATCGGTTAAAACCTTCTTCTCAGTGTCAACGGTACCGGAAGCGACAATCATCGGGATTGCCTTGGTCACGGAGCCAGTAGCGTTCGCAGAGTCAATGAACACATAGATGCCAGCCGGCAGGTTCACGGTAGCAGAGTATCCGCTCTCAACGGAGCCAGTCGGAGCAGCAGCAAATGTAACCTGTGTGCCACCAGTCAACGTGTTTCCGCTCTCCAGAGCATTGGCAAACTTGCGGGTTTTATCAGGAGAATTCCACGGACGCGTTGCGGAAATATCCAGAGCACCGGTATTCAGAGCAGCAGCCAGATTATCCTGATTATTAGCAGTATTCACGCCAGCTGCCTTCAACGCGACGTCAACGGCTTTCTTATTGGCGGAATTCGTCACCACACCGTAGGCAGCCTTCTCACCGGAACCATACTGGACATAATCGCCAATCTTGTATGCTGTCAGATTGGCGTTGGTCAACTGTTCAGCAGTTTCAGCAGTGAACGTGAACGTCGCGTTCGCCTTCACCGGTGTAGGAGTGTCATCAGCCTGTGCGCTGACTGCACCCAGGGCCATGCCACCGAGCAGCGTCGCAGCGGCGGCGATGCCGGCGAAAAGTTTCCTCATCTTCATGAGAATCCTCTCTTCCTTATTGTTTGATTACTTGTTTCTGCGATCGCGGTAGGCAGGAACCTAACTTGCTCCCGCAATCCGCAAATCTTGGATTATCGGTCGGAACGCCTTCAAGTTGGCAGACGTTCCGACCCCGCACAGCGATTCAGACGAGTCGCTTCTTGCCGTTCCACACACCGGCCGCGCCAATGAGCAGCACCGCAAGCCCGCCGACCACACCGCCGACGAACAGCCACTGACGATCCGTCATCCCGCCCGTCAACGGCAGCGCCGACACTGCGATGTAATGGTTGGTGAAGGCGACCGGTTGCGTACTGTCACTCTGCGATTCGGGAACCGCCTCGCCGTTGTCGTCCAGCATCTTGGTCACGGACGTTACGGAAGCTGTCCACGCACCGTCATTGTTCTTGGCGACGGTCACCACGACTTTGTATTTCGCCTGCGAATAGTGCAATGCGCTAATCGAGCCGCGTTTTTCCGTCACGTAGTACGTGTATTTGACGTCACCGGCGTTGTAGGTGATATCACCGAAGGACTCGGTATGGTCGGTCGAATCATGCTTCACCGTGACCGTGCATGGCTGCTGATCCTTGCAGCTGGCCGGCAACGGGGCGTTGCCTTTCGCCTCCAACGTGAAGTTGAACTGGTCGGTAGCCTTTCACTTACGACCGGTCAGATTCTTCTTCACCGAGATTGCGTTGCTTAGTGATACCGGCTTCGGCGTGTTGGTGATGGTCGCGTTCAACGTGCCCTTATCGGCGGAAGACCACACCATCTTCTTGGTCAAGTCGGCATCGTTACCCGCATAGGAGACGCTATATCGGTCATCGTCGGGGGCCTCCGCCACGGAATACGTGTAGCCGGGCAGTAGATTGCCGACCGTCGCAGTCCACTCGTTGCCGGCGTTCAATGTGATCTCACCAACGTTCTCCGCGACGCTATCGGCAGCACCGATTGCCTTGCGCTGCAATTGCACCGTCACGGAATCTTTGGTATGCTTGTCGGCATTGTCCGACCATTTCTTGGTGATGTTGATCTTGCCAAGCTTCACCTGCACCACAGGACGCGGATATTCGGCTTCGGTCCGTTCACAGGATTCCACGTTGTTGACCTCGGTGAGCACGCAATAGTTCAGCTTTGCATCCACGTTGGAATGGTAGCCTTGCTGCTCAGCGGATGCGTCTCCCGTATTCGCGTCTCCCGTATTCGGATATTTGTTGTTTTTCGCATAGTCGGCATATGCGGCATCGCTTGGCTTGACTTTGAAGGAAACGTAGATGACATCAGTCTTTTCTGCGACGATGCCATTAGAATCGTTGAACGCCACCGTCACGGTGCGATTGCCGGAATTATCATCGATACTGTATGTGGCCTTATAGCTGCTCGTCGGCTCGGTAATATCGCCGTTCGTCACCGTCACATATTGCGTGATGTCGGCGCCGTCGGTTACATCAGGGAAATCGACCGGATCCACCCACTGGGACAAGGTGTCGGTGATGGAGAAGACCCTGATCTTCGCGGACGAGGTGATGCTGGAATAAATCTGGTTGAATGCTTTCGTCAGATTCTCCGGATTCGTGCCGTCAAATTCCTTGCCGTCCACTGCACCGGCTTGCTCGGCGAAATCAGCCATCTTCTTCGCCTCAGTGGAAGTCTTCACCACATAGAGTGCGGCATCGCCACGCCCTTTAGCCTCAGCCAAGGCCGCCTGATAATTGTAACCGTAGCCATCACTACTTCCGGAGCCATGTACGCCATCGTAGCCAGGTACGCCATCGTATTTGTCATCAGGGTTCTCATCCAGCCAATCGTATTTGGCCGCCGTGCAAGCCTCTTTGGTCGTATATTTCGGCTGCGGGGTATAATAGGGGCCCCAATGGGAATAGCAACTGCCGCCATACGAGGACGTACGGAATGTCGGATCGCCATCCGAGAGGAAGATGATGTGCTTCTTCACATTAGAGCGACCTGACAGAATATTCGCCTGCTTGAGCGCGGCCTCCCAGTTGGTGCCGCCATCGGGGTCACCCTCCACGGCGTTGTTGATTTTCAAGACGTCTGTGGTGAAATTCTGCTCGATAGTAGCTTTAGTGCTGAATGTCACCACCGCCATTTGGACCTGCTGCTCAGACGGCAACGTCGAATTCTTGTCAGTCAGCAATTTCTTGGCGAGCGCGTTGGCAGCTTCTTTCGCATTGTTGTCGAGTTCGCCCTTCATGCTGCCGGACTTGTCCATGACCAGCACAATGTCGGCCGGTGTGGTAGTAGTGACCGTGGAGGAGGTGCTATCGCCGGATGCGGTCAGATACAGCGTGTACTGATCACCGTCGCCGCCACCGGTTTTCACGATGCTTTTGTTGTTCGACGGCTTCACATTGGAATTCACGATGGTTACATGACTCGTCGTACCCACGGTGAACGGGCCGGTTTCGGCATATGCATCATTGCCGCCACCTTGCTGCGTCATTGGGGAACCGTTCGCGGACACGGTGTAGCCGCTAGAGTTCAGCTCCCGCACCGTGTACCTGGTGTCATCAGTGAAATTGTCGGATTGCACGCGGGCGAATTGACCCCTGGTCAGCGTTATCACATCGTTGTCTCCGGTCTGCGCATCGGACGAAACGACCTGATTGGTGGACACATTGTACACGCTGTATTTGCCCTGGTACGGGGTTGGGGAATCGTCGACGAACAGCTGGAATTGGAACTTTTCGTTCGCGTCGATGGTGCCTAGGGTTTCCTTCTCGATATCGATGGCCTTGGACGGCTTCACCGGCAGATTGAACTTGATCTTGCAGTTGGAGCCGCCGTCGCCGCGTTCCAGATAAAAGAAGCTCAGATGATGTGTCTTATACGGCGTGGAATCCCACGTCTTTCCTGCATCGGTAAATGCTTGGGTGATGTTGTGGCAGGAGGGTTTCCATAACTCTGCTCCTTACCGTGGTAGTCGATGGTGTCGGTGGCGAAATTGATGCTGCCATCCAACGCCTGATGGATACCACCCAAATCAAGCACCAGCACATCATCGATGAACACCCACACATCATCGTCGCCGGTAAAGTCGAACACCATGTTCTGATTGTTGACCTTGCCGCCTTCCGGCATGTAGAACTCGGCGTCAAGATTCATGCCGAAAGAATATCTATTATCATCAGTATCGTCTCCAAATGGAGCGAAGCAAGGAGTACTAGCCTGGTCCGTACAACTCTGGTACTTCCACGTGAACTCTCTCAATGCCTTGTCATATGTAGCATACTGGGAATCGGCGTCGAAACCGTAATACCCATCCTTGTCCAATGTCAGCAGTCCGCCAGCCGGCTTGTATTTGGTGACGGCTTTATCATCAGGCTTCCCGCCAAAGAGATAGTCCAATGATTCTGATCCCTTATCAGCCGCCATGGTCGGATAGCCATTTGTCAGGGTTTTATTCACAATACCGGTGTATGCGCCATTGTCATTACCGACATATTTGTTATACTCTTCTGGACCAGCGTTCATGAATTTCAACGCATGCTTATCATTGATGGTATAACGATTGTAATCATACAATCCCAGGCTGATGCCGGCCTGCTGCTCCGTGGTCTGTTTGGCATCAGCCGCCATCGCGGCGGAAGTGGTGGCGTAGCCCATGCCGCCGAGCATGGCGATCGCAACGATGACGGCGACTATTCGTTCAGCAAAGCTCCTCTCGGGCTTTGCCTGTTGTATTCGCGTATGCCTCATCTGCTACCTCCCCTTACACACCGTGTGCATGTGCACGATTCACATCTTCATCACCAGTCACGCATCCAGCCGACGCGGATACACTTCCGGCGCTCCAATTTTGAATAATAAAAGGAAAAGGGAATGGATATATACACCCTAAGCGCAGGAGATTCGGGGGTATGAAATAGCCTCGAAACCAAGTGATAACAACGTTTCCAGCTATCTGCGCTACCCGAAATTCACATAAGCCCGACGTCCGACGGGGCAACATTATTCACATGTCCGTAACCGTACGGATGTCACCGCAGCATGCCAACGCAACAGCTAGCCACGTTTCGGCCACCAAGCCGCATGTCTGCGAATATGCCACGGCCGTCTACGCAGCCAGGCAAGCAGCATCCCCGACACGAGCACGCCAGCCGACACCGCAATCGCAATCAATCGCGCGTCCTTCGCCGCATTCCGTTCCTCGGGAACCACTCCAGGAATCGCGGAACGCACCGCCGAAACCAGCAACCGGTGGGTGTTCACCCCGTACGGTGTGCAGGTCATCAACGTCACCCGGTCCTCGCCGGGCACAATCTTCAACTTCGAAGTGTCATTCGGTTCGATCACCGAAATGCGATCCACCTTGTAGCCGAGCGTACGGCCCATCACTTCGATGTAGAAGTAGTCGCCGACGCGCATCTCATCCAAGCGCGTGAACATCATCGCCTCGACCAGCCCACGGTGGCCGGTGATCACCGCATGCGTGCTCCGCCCGCCCACTGGTAGGCTGCTGCCATACAGATGGCCCGCGCCGGAAGCGAGCGCCGACTGCGACGTGCCATGGTAGATCGGCAGACGTACGGAAATCTTCGGAATGCGGATGGTGCCCATCACGCCGCTGCCCGAATCGAGCAAACTTTGATATTCCGCATCCTTCGCACTGGCGCTATTTGATTCCGCGGCACCAGATTCACTGGACTGCGAGCCGCCCTGCACTTGGGAGAACGGGTCTTGCGCCTCGCCGAGAATCGGCTGTCCCAAAGCCGCAAGCCGCCTGTTATATGCTTTGGCCGCGGCAAATGCCTCATCAGCCTGGGGGTAAGGCCAGCCGGCAACCGCCTGCGCGGACCGGTCCGACGTATTCCGTAGCTCCCGCGCCGACTGATACTGCAGAAATGTAGGAAACCCGCCGATACCTATCGCAAGAATAATCAACAACGCCGCAACCACCCGCATGGCAATGACTTTCCTGCGATCCCTGCGCCACTGCCGCACCTCATCGGCAATGTCGACCGCCTCTTTGAAAGACGGTTCCCGATAGCGCTCCGCCTGCTGTTGCCGCATGTCCGTCACTGGATGAACTTCCGCAGCACGCGTTCCAGCTCATCGATACGCAACGCCTGTTTGGCGATGAGCAGATCGCATTTGTTGATGGTCAGTTGCGCCTGCGCAAGCTTTGCCGCCATATCCTGCGATTCGTCGGCTTCAGTTAGATCATTCGTCTCCCCTTCGTGCGTAGCCCCTTTCCCCTTTCGACGCTCATCACGTTCCTGCTGCTTCCAGCGCGCGATGCACCGCTCCACACGCTTGTAGCCGATCAGTTTCGGATCAAGCCCCGCTTCACGGAAAATGGCTGACGGTGATTCGCCGGCGTTATAACGGCACATCACTTCCACCCGGAAACGGTCTGAATATCGGATGTGCGACGCACTCACACTTTTGACCGCCGGCAGGCTGGACAGATACGCACGCTCCTTTGCGGTAAATTTGCCATCAATCATTTTTTCTGCCCCTTATACTGCTACTGCCTGAGCAGCTTGGTTCAGAATCATATCGGAGATTTCCCCATTGGCCCCTCGTTAAAACCCTCGAATAAAAAATCCCATTTCCCCCAATAAAAAAGGAGTCCTATCTTACAAACAAAACAGTTCCGCCATTTTTCGCAGATAGAAAGGCTCCTAGAATTACCCCCCCCCCATAAAATTTACACAATCTTAACCTCACCCCCAGCACACCCTTTAGCACATCATGGGGCCGCTACGCCTCTGAACACCGTCATGCAGACTCACTAGGCTAGAAACATGACGCAAGAACTCGTTTCATTGACTATCATCATGGCGGTGGCGGCCGTCAGCCCGATTGTGGCGCAGCTGATTCCGGGAAGATTCATTCCGCAAACCGTACTGCTGCTCGCCGCCGGAGCCACGCTCGGCCCGTACGGACTGGGCATAATCGGAGTGAACGACGCCGTGAAACTCTTGAGCGAGCTCGGCATGGCGTTCCTATTCCTGCTCGCCGGCTATGAAATCGACCCGAAACGACTCGCCGGACATCAAGGCAAAGTCGGCCTTGTCACATGGATCATCACCTTGGGGCTCGCCGGACTCGTCGTGACCCTTCTTCCGTTCTTCGCAAAGCAGGGCATCGACGGCATCGCCACGGTAATCGCGCTTACCACCACCGCTCTCGGCACGCTCATGCCGATTCTCAAGGAACGCAACCTCGAAGGCACCCCCATCGGCGACGCCATCATCTCGTACGGCACGTGGGGCGAACTTGGCCCAATCCTTGCCATGGCCATCCTGCTATCCACCCGAACCGGCTGGCAGACCATGCTCGTGCTCGGCGCATTCCTTGCCATCTGCCTACTGTGCGCAATGCTACCCACGAAAGCACTGAAAACCGGCCATCGCCTGTACCGTTTCCTTACGGAAAATGCGAACACGTCATCGCAAACGCTCATGCGGCTGACCACATTCCTGCTCATCTTCCTTGTCACCATTTCTGCACTGTTCGAACTTGACGCGGTGCTCGGCGCGTTCGCCGCAGGCTTCATCCTGCGCTACATCATCCCCGACGGCAGCAAGTCGCTGGAAATGAAACTGGAAGGCGTCGGCTATGGCTTCCTTATTCCTGTGTTCTTCGTGGTGTCAGGCGCCGCGATCAACGTGCGCGCCGTGGCAGGCCGGCCCGCGCTGCTCGTCGCGTTCATCGTAATGCTCATGCTGATTCGCGCGGTGCCCGTATACGTTGCGCTATCGCTCGACAAACGCGAGAATCCGCTGTCATCGCATCACCGCGTCACCGTAGCGCTGTATTGCACGACCGCGCTGCCGATCATCGTCGCCGTCACGTCGCTGGCGGTGAAGGTCGGCACCATGCAAAGCGACACCGCGTCAACACTGGTCGCAGCCGGCGCGATTACAGTGTTCCTGATGCCGCTGCTTGGCTCGATCACATATCAGGTGGCCGACGTACATCCGGTCACCGCGGTTCGGGAGATTGCGCACACGCCATCCGATTGGCAGACGATCGTACGCGAACATGCGCAGGTGCGTGCGCTGCTGCACCATCAGGACCGGCTCAAGCGTTTGGCGGAAACGTTGGACGCACTGGAAGCGCATGGACACGGCGATGAGCATCGAGCCGAACTTGTAAAACGTGCGCGCCGCGAAATCGACCGGCAGCTGAAGGAACTCGGCCTGGACCCGCAGCTCACCACGCAACTGCCACACAACTACCGTTATCCGAAGAACTGAGACGCGAATCCGAGCCTTTCCGATAACTCTAACTGTCCGCTTCTGGTGAATCGGACAGTCGTCATTCCACAGACTTGAGCGAGCTGATGGGGTCGATACGGTCGAGGACGGGGTTGACAAACAGTTGCACAAGCAGCGCGAACATCATGGTCGCCACGACTGCAATCACGTAACTCAGCGGCTTGACCTCCACCTCGAAATAGAGCGACGGCATGTTGAGCGCCATGGTCAGCAGCCCGCCAACGAACCGGCCGAGCGGCAATCCCAGCACCACGCCCATGACGGTGAGGATCATCATCTCGCGATTCACGTAATGGTGCACTTCACGGTCGAAAAAGCCGAGCACCTTGAGTGTAGCCATCTCGCGCACGCGTTCCGACACATTCGTATTGGCGAGAGTGAACAGCACCACAAGCGCCAAACCTCCGGCGAGCGCCACAATCAGCGCCACGACCGCGCCCATAAGATCGAACTTGAAACTGTCGGCCATGTGCGCGCTGCTTACGGCTTTCACCACCGAGCTGTCCTTTTCGAGCGATTGAGCATAGTCGGTTTGCGATTGGTCAGAGCCGGAAAGTTTGGCATACATGGCATTCCAGGTCAGCGATTTCGTACTTTGCACGTCCGATTCTGCAGAAACGGACATTTGGACCCCGGTTTTACCCGCTTGTTTGTCCGATTCGGGAGAAATGGACAGTTGAGAGGCGTTCTCAGTGCCTTGTTTGTCCGATTCACCAGAAACGGACACGTTGGATACGAAGGATTTGCCGAACAGCTTGACATAGTAGGTTTCGCTGATGTACACGTCCGATCCGATAAGATTGCGATTCACCGCGCTCACTTTCGCAGTGGCCTGCACGCCGTCGCCGTTGGTCAATCGCACTTTGCTTCCGGTGGCGATGCCAAGCGAGCTTGCCGCCGACTGCGCCACTATCACACCATCGTCGTCCAGCTTCAGCGAGCCTTTCCCGCCGATACTGGACGTGCCCAATATTCCGGAATGCACCGGCTGCAACGTGACCATTTTGCCCAGGTCGGACAATCGCTTTTCCGGCACTGCAACCAGCTGAATACTTTCACTGCCGACACTGCCACTGCTGTCGCCGCTGCCAGAATCGCTCTTCCCAACAGCCATATCACCCGATTCGATACGCACGTTCATCGTAGACGTGGTACGACCGTCCGACGCGACTTTGGCGCGCATTTCGTCCGCGTCCGAATCGCCAGAAACCACCATAAGATCGTATTGGTAAACGTCACGATATTGCTTGATACCAAGGTCGGCCACGGTGTCATTGATGGCTAGGCCGCAGACGATGAGCGCGGTGCAGCCGGCCACCCCGCCGACCGTCATGATAAGGCGCGACTTGAAGCGGAAAATGTTGCGCGCGGTCACTTTGCTGAGGAATCCCATACGATTCCAGACCGGCTTGATTCGTTCCAGCAGAATACGTGAGCCGGCACGCGGCGCTTTCGGCCGCATCAGCGCGGCGGGCGTCATGCGCATCTCCTGCACGCACGCGTAAATGGTGGCGGCGAGCACACCGACCACGAACAGTGCGATGCCCAGCGAACCGTACAGCCAGTCGTATTCCAGTCGCACGCCAGGCATCACATACATGCCCTCCAAAACAACCAGAAGGAACGCCGGAATTCCAAGGAATCCGACAAGTAAGCCAAGCCCCCCGCCGATGAGACACGCCAGCAGCGCGAACAGCAGATAGCGCGACGCCACCGCAAGACGCCCATAGCCAAGCCCCACGTAGGTGCCGATGAGCGAGCGGTCCTCTTCGACCATGCGCGCCATGGAAGTCAGACTCATCATCACAGCGACCACCAGAAACACGATCGGGAACGCGTTGCCGAGCGATTGGATGGAATCAAGGTCGGATTTGAGCGCGCTGAATCCACCGAGCGACTGCCGATCCTGCACATACCAGCGCACTTGCGGAATACTGGTTTTAAGCTCGTTTTCTTTGGTTTTCAGCGTTTGTTCGGTTTGCGCTTTCTGCTCGTCCAATTGCGATTGCGCCTGGTCGAGCCGCTGCTTGGCATGCGCAAGTTCGGGGGTTGCGGCGACGATGGTTTCACGCATTGTTTCACGCGTGGTTTCGTTGAGTTGGGTGGAATCCATTGCGCCGGTTGCACCGGCTTGCATGCTCATGATTTGGTCAACCTGCTGGTCGAATTGCCGACGATTCTCGTCGATTTGCGATTGCGCTTCCGCGAACTTCTTGTCGGCTTCCGCACGCGTGGCGGCAATCTGCCTGTTGCCCACGTCGAGCAGCTCCTGCCAGCGGACCTTCTGCCGGTCGGTTTTCACGGCGTCATCGATGCGGTCGGTCACCTGTTTGACGGTATTTTCATACGATTCGTCGAACGTGTTTTCGTTGGCAGAACCTTTGACGAGCAGCGTGGCGGACGTGTAGAGGGTGCCGGTCACGCCGTCGGACGGAGCGAAGAACGTGTAGTCGGTGGCAGCGGTGGAACGAAACGAGGTCATGGCGGAATATCCGTCCGGATTGCTTAGATTCTGCGGATCGAGCACCACGCCCACGATGGTGAGCTTGGTCGGGAAGCTTGGTGCCTTATCTTCAGCACCCTGAGTGTCCGATTCACCAGAATCGGACACTGAAGTAGCGGAAGAAGAGGATTCGGGGGCTACGGTGAGGTGGCTGCCGATCTTTTTGCCGGAATCGCGGATAAATTTACGGGTTACTGCGATTTCGCCGGCTTTCTTCGGCAATCGCCCTTCCTGCACGTACGGCCAGTCAATACCGTTCGCACCGATTTCCTGCATGGTCGCCGATTTGCGGCCGCCCAAATCGAACGTCACTTCCTGTGACCGCTCCGCCTGCACCTTCGCTACACCGCGCACCTTGCGTAACGCGGCAATATCGCCATCCGTCAATCCGGCCGTCGACAACACCTGAATATCGTGCAATCCTTGGGTGTCGAAAAAACGATCCGTCGCAAGAAAAGCGTCTCGGCAGCCCGCGTAAATGCCGGTAAGCACGGCAACGCCCAGCAACGATATCAGTGCGATAGAGACGAATCGCTTCCACGCATGCAACCACATACGCACCATGTCTTTGACGAATGCCATGACGACCTCCAGCCCCGCAGCGTTCAAGCAGCACCAACCATCGCTCTCACAACCTTCATTTTATTGGACTATCGAACTATTGAACACTATGAAACCGAATCCACGCGCTACAGCTACAATCAGGGAAGACGCGCCATGCCAAAAACCATAGGCGCGTCACCTACCACTACTGCCGAACGCAACATCGCCAAAATCGCCAAATTTTTGCTGAATTTGCCGAATTTGCCGAATATTGCTGAGACACCCAAGAAGAGGAAGCATTCATGAGCGACGCAACCGTTGCGAAGAAACCGCGCGAAACCGACGATGTGCCGGTTCCGCCGACGCTGCGCAAGTCTTTGAAGAATCGTCATATTCAATTGATCGCATTGGGCGGCGCGATCGGCACCGGCCTGTTCTATGGTTCCAGCGAGTCGATTCAGCTGGCGGGCCCGGCCATTCTGCTCGCCTATCTGATCGGCGGTCTGGCGATTTTCCTGATCGTGCGCGCACTGTCTGAAATGGCGGTCGAGGATCCGAAGGCGGGCGCGTTCAGCTATTACGCCACGCAGTACTGGTCGAAGCGCGCCGGCTTTATTTCCGGCTGGAATTACTGGTTCAACTACGTGCTCGTGGCCATGGTGGAGTTGGCCGTGGTTGGCTCGTTCGTGAATTACTGGTTCCCGAACATTCCGAAGTGGGTGTCGGCGGCGGTGTTCCTCGTGGCGATCGCGGCGCTGAATCTTATGGGAGTGAACAAGTTCGGCGAATTTGAATTCTGGTTCGCCATCATCAAGATCGTGGCCGTGCTTGCCATGATTTTCGGCGGTTTGTATGTGATCATCGCGAATGTGCCGACCGCTTCGGGCATTCGCGCGTCGTTCGCCAACTGGTTCACCGTTGACGGCGGATTCCTGCCGCATGGCCTGATGTCTCGCAATGCGGACGGCACGTGGACAGGCTTGCTGATGGCGCTGGTCGTGGTGATGTTCAGCTTCGGCGGCACTGAACTCATCGGCATCACCGCGGGCGAGACCGAAAATCCGCGCACCACCATTCCGAAGGCCACGAACGGCATTATCTGGCGTATCCTCGTGTTCTACATCTGCGCGCTCGGCGTGATCATGGCCGTAGTCCCGTGGAGCACGATCGACGGCAATTCCAGCCCGTTCGTGCAGATTTTCGACTCGGTGGGCGTGCATGCGGCCGCCGGCATTCTGAATTTCGTGTGCTTGACCGCCGTAATGAGCGTGTACAACTCTGGCCTGTACGCGAACTCGCGCATGCTGTATTCGTTGGCGAAGCAGGGCAACGCTCCCGCGTATCTGGGCCGCCTGAACAAGCGCGGCGTTCCAGTCGGTGGCGTGATCACGTCGGCCATCATTATTGCGATCGCCGTGGTGGTGGTGTTCGTGTGGCCTGATTTCGCGTTCAATTATTTGATGTCGATCGCCACGATCGCCGCTGCGATTAATTGGATCATGATTATGATTACGGAAATTAAGTTCCGTCGCGTTGTCGCCGCCGGCGATGGTCCGAACAATCTGAAGGGATTGAAGGGCCAGGAAGCGCTTGACAAGCTCGCTTTCAAGCTGCCGTTCGCCAAGGTGACGCCGTATTTGGTGATCGCGTTCATGCTGCTGGTCGTGGTGCTGATGTGCTTCTCCGCAAGCTATCGCATCGCCGTAGTCGCCGGTGTGATTTGGCTGGTCGTGCTGTTCGCCGCCTATCAGATCACACAGAAGCGCGCCTGAAGTCGTAAGACAACAATGCGCCTGTGCCTCAAGCGAGGGGCACAGGCGCTTTTTGTTTCAGATTTCAGATTCTGATTTCCAATCCGTAATTCCCGCTTTTTCGTTGCGCATTCCGTGATCTTCACGTTTCAAATTCCAAATTTCGCTTCCGTATCGCAGTTGACTCGCCAAACTTAATCGCTTAGGCTTTTCTTAAGCTTGACGCCATACGATGTTGGGCGAGCATCGGCAAGCGGTATTGCCGATGCAAATACGCAATCGCGATTTTTTAACTCATCATCGCATCTTATTCCCCTGCCGGAGCAGGACCGGTCGAAGCGCGGGCACGCAATTCGTACGGCTCTTCCATCAGATGCCCCCATACGCTCGCAGCATAACGCATTTTTATTTGATTCGTATTTGACTGACGTGCGATCAGCAGGAATTCAATCGCAATACAAAGCGTGCGATTGCAGCACATTATAAGCACAGCAATCGCACGCTATTCATTGTCAGCTATCGACAATCATTCAACGTGATCAGAGTCGGTGTGATCGGTCAGGTCTAGCTTGAATGGGTGAGCAGGCAGATTATTGTCATTAAACAACGGTGCCGGACCCCAATTACGCCATGCGTAACGCATCATAACCGGTTGCGGCACTTTCGGCGTGGCCAACGTAATCGTGCCAATACTGCGGCTGTTGATCGGAATACCGAATTCCGTAGCGTTGTAATCGACCACATTGACCTTCGCGTTGACCAAATCGTCAATATCGCAATCCACGAAAATCGCGGCGTAGGCCGGATGGAACACGCCATCGGCACCGGCAAGCTCGAAACCGGAACGTTCCGGCAAACGCACCAACGAAGGCAGGCTCTTGGCGAGCTCATCGCCGAAACTGTCGGGCGTAGTACCGCTGAAATGCAGGCCGTGCGCGTACCGGAAGAACAGACGCACGCGACCGCCTTCGTCGCAGCGGAAGCCCAGCACAGTCGGACCATACACCGGAATACGGCTCATACCATACACTTGGTGAAGTGCACAATTGCCTAGACGCTCGCCGGGCGTGCGCTTATCAACCGGGTGAATATTGTTGTATTCACCGCAATCCATGGTGCAGATGGCGAACACGTTGTCGATGGACTGCGCGGCATCCCACTGGGCTTCGCGCAGCACCGGCCACAGCATCGGATCACCGTCGCTCTCATCGACCGTCTTGTCGATCCATTGCGGCAACTGCACAATCAGGAACGGTAGGCTTTCACTCCACAGCGCACGCCATTCACCAATCATCATGCCCAGCAGCTCACGATAGGAATCGCAATACGGCTCGTCTTCCTCGCCCTGATACCACAGGAATCCAGCCAAGGAATAGGGCACAATACGCTCCAGCATGGCATGGAACGGACCAGTCGGACGCCACTGTGAAGTCGGCGTCATCGGTGGCGGCCACGGACATTCGCCATACTGTTGGGTGAGCGTATCCCACGTCACATCAGGATCGGCTTCACGAGCTGCAGCAATCGACGCATTCCAAGTATCAGAACGCGACTGCCATTCGCTATACTCCAAATCGAACTGTCCCTGCGTTTTACCGGCGACCGCCTGCTCGTAGCGAGCAAGATAAGCACGCCCGGATTCGCTGGAATTCAGCGCATCCTCGCTCATCCAACAACTAATCGACGTACCCCCGATATAACAGTCGATAATGCCGATTGGAAGGTCGGAATCAAGTTCATCACGCAGTTTTCGCGCAAAATAGTACGCTACAGCACTCATCACGCCACTGTTTTCGGGCGATGATTCCTGCCAACTTGCCGCATGTTCGGCATTGCGATTAATCACGCCGGTTTTCGGCACATTGTAGAAACGCAGGAGCGGATCAGCGCAGCTTTCGAGGGCTTCCTCGGCGTTTTCACTGTTGCGCAGCTCAAGTTCCATATTGCTTTGCCCGCCGGCAAGCCACACTTCACCGATCAGCACGTCGTAATATTCGATGAAATCGTTGCCTGCGGTAACGCGCAGCGTGTAAGGTCCGCCTTCGGGTTGCGCGGGCAACATAACGCGCCACGGAGAAAAGCCGTTCTTGATTTCTTTGGAGGCGTACGCGTGCGCCTGCACGATCACGGAACCATCGAAATCGCGTATTTCCGCCGAAACCTCAAGTCCGGCGCAGTCGGCATTCAACGCACCGAACACGGCAATGGGTTTGTTACGTTGCAACACCATATGCGAGGCGAAAATCGCGGCAACGTGCAGAACTCCTGCCGTGCTACGGTCATCGATGGGTTCAACCGATGTTGTCATTTCAGAACCAAGAGCAGGACCAGTCGCAGTGACCATGACATCTCTTCCTAATCAAAAATCCCTACGCGTTGTATCCTATGCCACCTTCCCGTCAAAATACATGAAACTTGCCGTTGCCGCGACGGATTTTTACGGTTTCGCGGCTCACTTTGTGGACCAGACACGCTGCAAGATGGAGGCTCCGGTAGGATAGACCCCAGTTTGCAGGACAAAATCCATGCATGAAAACACGAATTTCATCTGCGAATGGTAGAAACCCGAACGCTTTTCCAAGCGTTCACCCCACTACATAAAAGGAGTGCCAAGTACAATGGCTGCACAAATCTGGTATGAGAACGACGGCGATCTCTCGGTCCTCGAAGGCAAGAAGGTTGCCATCATCGGTTACGGTTCCCAAGGTCACGCCCACGCGCTGAACCTGCGCGATTCCGGTGTGGACGTCGTCGTTGGCCTGCGTCCGACCTCCAAGTCCGTTGAGCACGCCAAGGAGCAGGGTCTGGAAGTCAAGTCCGTTCCGGAAGCCGCTGCTGAGGCCGACATCATCATGATCCTGGCTCCGGATCAGTACCAGCGCACCATCTGGGCCAACGACATCGAGCCGAACATCAAGCCGGGCGCTGCAGTCGCATTCGCCCACGGCTTCAACATCCACTACGGCTACATCAAGCCGTCCGAAGACCACCCGGTCTTCATGGTCGCCCCGAAGGGCCCGGGCCACATCGTGCGTCGTGAGTACGCCAACGGCCGTGGCGTCCCGGTCGTCGTGGCCGTGGAGCAGGATCCGCGTGGCGACGCTTGGGACATCACCCTGGCTTACGCCAAGGCTCTGGGCGCTCTGCGTGCAGGCGCCATCAAGACCACCTTCACCGAGGAGACCGAGACCGATCTGTTCGGCGAGCAGAATGTGCTGATGGGTGGCGTGAACAAGCTCGTTGAAATGGGCTTCGACGTCCTCACCGACGCCGGTTACCAGCCGGAGATCGCCTACTTCGAGGTCTGCCACGAGTTGAAGATGCTCGTCGACCTCATGAACGAAGGCGGTCTGAACAAGGCCCGCTGGTCCTGCTCCGACACCGCCCAGTACGGCGACTATACCAACACCTGCATCGACGAGCACGTGCGTGAGCGCATGCAGTACCACCTGAAGCGCATTCAGGATGGCTCCTTCGCCAAGGAGTTCATCGATGATCAGGACGCAGGCGCTCCGAAGTTCAAGCAGCTGCAGGAGGAGTACGGCAACGTGCGCATCGAGACCGTTGGCCCGAAGCTGCGCGCCATGTTCTCCTGGAACAACGGCAAGGATGATGACGCCGACATGGCCACCTTCACCGGCAAGATCGCCCGTGGCTGAGTGACTTAGGGCTTCGCTTGATCGGGATTCCGATCAAGCGGCCTCGGTCCATCGGAATCCGGTCAATTGGTCCCGATGGACCGGATCGCAAGCCTCAATTACCAATGGAAGGCCGTCGCCCGTTTGTGGGTGTCGGTCTTCCTCTATTTTCAGAAGATTTCACGGTTTTGAGGTTTCAAGGTTCCGAGATTCCAGAACCACGGTTCCAACGAATAACCCCGTACTCGAAAAAATGCGATCCTCGCCACCAATCCCCGGCTAACACAGGCAAGGGGGCCTTGAATCGACAGAAACCAGAAGAAACCATACCCCCATACGTGAAAAAGTCGAGAATCGCAAGCAAAACCGGAGATGATACAGAAACGGGGGTATCAAATCACCAAAAACAGCATGAACCATACCCCCATACGGAAAAACCCGATTCATCGCACCAAACACCTGTCAGTGCGGCAAAAGGAGTCAACACAACGCAAAAGACCGCCGTCCGAACGAATCGGGCGACGGTCTTAATGCTTCAGATTCCGGCTCTCAGCTCGGAATCAGGCGATCTCACTGAACCTGGGTACGAGCGATCTTGCCATTGAAGGACTCGGCCATATCGGCATCGGCGTCCACCTGGTTGTTCCAAGAGAACATGGCGCGCAGCTTCGGACCAACGGTCTCCAGGTGCGGGTGGCTGTACTCTTCCTGCAGCTGCTTGAACTTCGGAGCGCCAGCGGCCTGATCATCCATGAACTCCTTGGCGAAGGAGCCATCCTGAATGCGCTTGAGCTGGTACTGCATGCGCTTCTTGGTCTCTTCGGTGATGACGGTGGAGGTGTAATCGCCGTACTGGGCGGTGTCGGAGCAGCTCCAGCGAGCCTTGTTCAGGCCGCCTTCGTTGGCCAGATCCACCAGCATCTTCAGCTCGTGGAACACCTCGAAGTAGGCGATCTCCGGCTGGTAGCCAGCCTCGGTCAGCACGTCGAAGCCCAGATCGCACAGGTGGTTGATGCCACCCATGAGCACGTCCTGCTCACCGAACAGATCGGTTTCGGTCTCCTCGGTGAAGGTGGTCTTGATGGCGCCTGCACGCAGAGCGCCCAGAGCCTTGGCGTAAGCCAGGCACAGCGGCCAGGTCTTGCCATCCGGATCCTGCTCCACGGCCACAACGACCGGGACGCCACGGCCGGCGGCGTACTCACGACGCACGATGTGGCCCGGGCCCTTCGGAGCGACCATGAAGATCGGGTGGTCCTCGGACGGCTTGATGTAGCCGTAGTGGATGTTGAAACCGTGAGCGAAAGCCAGAGCAGCGCCCGGCTTCAGGTTCGGCTCAACCTCTTCCTTGTAAACCTTAGCCTGGTACTGGTCAGGCAGCAGAATCATGACCACGTCGGCTTCGGCGACAGCCTCGCCGACCGGCTTGACTTCCAGGCCCTGCTCCTTGGCGTAATCCACGGACTTGGAGGTCGGGCGCAGGCCAACGACGACATCCACACCGGAATCGCGCAGGTTCAGTGCATGAGCGTGACCCTGAGAACCGTAACCAAGGATGGCCACCTTCTTGCCTTCAAACACAGACAGATCGGCGTCCTTTTCGTACCAGATAGTTGCTGCCATGATTGGCGCTCCTTTTATTTTCTTTTATCGCTTCGGGATCGTACTTTTCCCGAAAAAAATTTCGATTTCTGTTACTTGTTCGGTTGTTGCAACGGCTTGTGATTCCTAGGATGTTACTCCCCCCGGATTGTGTCCGAGAAATCACACCGCCTCTCCTGCGGAACTGTTCTAGTCCCGTTTTCTTTATATTGGTTGCTGACGTTCACATAGTGGTTATGTTTTGCGTCAAACGCTTTTTGTGAGGGCTTCGGGCGATTCCGCCCGGGCACCGCCGAAGCCCTCACGGACATCACTTGGTGAAATCGACGTCCTTAGTTTCCTTGCAGCTCAGCACCGCAACAAGGCAGCACACGGCCATCACACCGAGGTACAGACCGACGGAGTGCACACCCCAGTGGTGGGACAGCCAAGTGGCGATGGTCGGCACGAATGCCGCGCCGACGATGGCAGCCAGGTTGTAGCCGATGCCGGAGCCGGAATAACGCACGTTGGCGTCGAACAGCTCCGGCAGGAACGCGCCGATCGGACCGAATGCGGTGCCCATCAACGCGAAGCCGATGCACAGGAACAGCAGGTTGGCGGCAAAGTTACGCTGGCCGACGACCGACGGATCAAGCAGGAACGGGAAGAGCAGTGCGAATGCCACGAGGCAGCAGGACGAGATGACGATCACGCGCTTGCGGCCGAATTTATCGGCGTTCACGCAGGAAATGACGATGAACGCGGCGAACACACAGATGGCAAGCATCAGCATGAGCAGGTATTCACGATTGGTGAAACCAAGGTTGCCGCCGCCCTGCTCGACGGTTTTGGTGCCCCAAGCGAGGGACCAGGTTGCCAGCGTGTAGAACAGCGTGTAGGTGACGGCCACCAGGAACGTGGCTTGGATGACTTCCTTCCAGCTCTTCTTGAACACTTCGGTCAGCGGAGACTTGACGACCTTCTTCTGTTCCTGAGCCATGCGGAAGATCGGGGTCTCCTCCATCTGCACGCGCACCACAAGACCGACGATCACCAGCACTGCGGACAGCAGGAACGGCACACGCCAACCCCATGCCAGCATCGCATCGTCATCGTTGAACGTTTCCAACAGGAAGTAAGTGCCGTTCGACAGGAAGAAACCGATCGGAGCACCCAATTCCGGGAAGGAGCCATACAGCGCACGCTTGTCTTCCGGAGCGTTCTCGGTGGCCACCAAAGCGGCACCCGACCATTCGCCGCCCAAACCGATGCCCTGCACGAAACGGCACAGGCACAGCGCTGCGACAGCCACAATGCCCCACTGGCTATAAGTCGGCAGGCAGCCGATCAGGAACGTGGCGACACCCATGGTCAACAGCGAAACCACCAGTGTGGTCTTGCGGCCCATGCGGTCGCCGAAATGGCCGAACACCAAGGATCCGAGCGGACGTGCGATGAACGCAATGGCGAAGGTCAGCAGGCTGGCTAGCAGCGCGACGGTCGGATTGGTGGTGTCTCCGAAGAACACCTTCGGGAAATAGTTCGCAGCGGCGGTGCCGTATGCGTAAAAGTCGTAGAACTCGATGGCGGTGCCGACCATGGAAGCGGCAATCACGGTTTTCACCGAATCGCGCACCATTGCCTGCGCTTTACCAGCGGCTGCTTCGACTGCACTCATTGGATTACTCCTGTTACGTCTGTCATGTGCTACCGGCTCCCAGCATGCGCCGATAACGTCTTTCTTCTATTCTCTTGTTGCAATCTTCATTTCGTTGCCTTACGCCTTGTGGGCGGCAACAAAAAGGCCCCGCAGTATGCAGGGCCATCAACGTGTGTGTTTTGCGCGCTTCAAACCCTGCCTCCGTTGGCGAGGGATTGAAGCTGCATTGCTCGAATCAGTCCGCCAACGAAAGCGGAATAATAATTCGTGCGGACAGCAGTACGCGTGCAACCATTCCGTTCATCGTGGCGAACCTCCTTTCGCAGAGTCTTGTATTCGGCGGACGATCCGCTCGAACTAAGCCGTAAAGATAAGCGCGTCCACATATCCTTTCTACTAAGGGTTCACTATGTGGACGCGCAATTTTGAATTTGATATTCGTTTTTCGGATTATCTCAGATCATCCAAATCATTTCAGCAGCAACGTCAGCACGCCCGCAACAGCCATGCAACCGGCGGCAACTGCGAAAATCAGCAGATACTCGCCAGTCACCGCAATCGCAATCGCGCAAACGACAGCGCCAATCAACGAACCGAACGTATTCGCCAAACTGAACGCGGCCAACGAACGACCAACGGAACGCACATCCGGCAACGTCGCAAGATTCAACCCTTGGCTCACGCCGTCATACACCACATACGCGAAACCTGCAAACAGCGCATACAACGCGACTGCCATCGCTCTATCGATCGGTGTCAACGGAAGTACTACAGCAACCACAAACAACAGGCAGGCGGCAATTGCGGGAATACGGGAATCCTTGAAAGCGCGGGCGATACGACCAAGCAGAAGCGCAGCCAACAGCGAGCCGACGAACGCGGCAACGGCCATCACCGACATAACCGCAGCCGCTCCGGACAAACCAAACATGGCGACCTGCGAAACATCACCCAAACCATCCTGCGCAAGATACCACTGGTAAATCGCAATGCCGGAAGTGGCTGCGATGGCAAACATGCGCGCGGCAAACGCAATGAAGAACTTCGGAGCGCCCTTCGGCGGGCGATACTGCGAAAAATAATCGCCCTTCTTCACATCCTCACGAGGCAAATAGCTGCTGGAACCCTCAAACGGCAACACCAGCAACGTAGCCATACCAGCCACCACCAGGCACAACGCAAACACCATCATGGCGAAACGCGTGGTGCCATTCCAACCGGAATCGTCGGCGGCCCACGTAAGCGAAACGGCCGCGATAATGCCCAACACCTGGCCGAACGCCTGGCCAACGCCACGCCACGCGTCCGCACGATCACGGAACTTGTCGGGCACGCGCTCACCGAAAGCGGCCGCCAGCGGCATCGACACCATCGCATATCCGATCAGCGTAAACAGCCAGAACACGATGACCAACGGCATGAAATCGCATGTGGAAAGAATCGCCACCGACGTGGCAGTCAGCACCGTGCCGGCGATGATCCACGGGGTGCGGCGGCCCAGCGGGCAGTACGAATGGTCGGATCCGACGGAAATCCACGCGTTCATCAGGAACGTCAGCAGCGTGCCAACGACGCTGAGCAGCGCCAGATCGGTGACGCGGTCGGTGCCGGAAAGACGGCTGATGGTCTGTGGAATGAGCACGGAGTTGAGCGCGGCCATCGGCGCGGTGAACAGCAGCGCGCCAAGCGCGAAGCCGGCGGTGAGGCGATGCACCTGCGGCTTGGTGGGCGTAGTGCCGTCGGGCGCGGTCATCGGATCGCGCAGGTCAAGGAACGACGATTCGAGGTTCGGCACGGCGGCATCAAGATGGGCGAACGCGGTCAGCGGGGAGCCACTTTCCGTGTTGATGAGGGTCTGCTGCACTTCCGGGCGCTCGTTGGAAGCCTCGGGCACGCGCGGATTCTGCTGTACGGCCAGACGCTTCAGGGCCGCTTTGGCCTCTTCGGTCAGCGTTTTTTCGTAATCGGGACGGTCATCGATGCCGGGGCGCACAAATACCTGGCCCGGCAGCGGCTGCGGCTGCATTGGAGTCTGCTGCTCATCTGCATTATGTTGATTGTCTTCAGTCATCTCTTGTTTCTATTCCTGTTTTTCTTGTTTTATATTGTCGCTTCTCGTTCTTGCTTCTATTTCGTTACTCGTTTCGAAATGTCACACGAATATTCAGTACATATGAAAATCGCCCGGACGCACTGCAACAGTGCATTCGAGCGATTCTTTCGGCGAAATCAACCATATCAATACGTCCTGTCAGACAGCAGAAATATGCGACGGCAATCTCAATATCGATATCGCATAAGAAAAGCCCGGATGCGATTATCGCTTCGCATCCGGGCCGGTTGTGTGAGTCTGTTCAGTTATGATTGCGGATTCTGTACCGTTCGATCAGCCCTTGACTGCGCCGGAGGTGACGCCTTCGACGATGTAGCGCTGCAGGAACAGGTACAGGATGAGGATCGGCAGCATGGCCAGCAGCAGGGCCGCCATGATCAGGCCGATGTCGTTGGAGTATGTACCGTAGAAGATCTGGGTTGCGATCGGGATGGTGTACAGCTCGCGGCGACCCAAGACCAGGGACGGCAGCAGGTAGTCGTTCCAGAAGGCCATAGCATCAATGATGGCCACGGTGGCCACGGTCGGCTTGAGCAGTGGGAACACGATCGTCCAGAAGGTGCGCCACTTAGAGCAGCCGTCAATGCTGGCGGCTTCCTCAAGCTCGTTCGGAATGTTCGTCTTGATGGCGCCATGGAACATGAACACAGCCAGGGAGACCGAGAAGCCGACGTGCATGAGGATCAATGTGACACGGCTATTGAGCACGTTGAACAGACCGCCATAGACGGAGACCAACGGAACCATGAGCACCTGGAACGGAATGACCATAGAGGCCACCATGAGCGCGAACACGATGCCGCAGAACTTCCACGACGGGTTACGCACAATCACGTATGCGCACATCGCGGAAACCAGAATAGTCAGGATGGTGGCGCTGACGGTGACGATGGTCGAGTTGCCGAACACGGTGAGGAAGTTCATCTTGTCCATGGCCCTCGGGAAGTTTTCCAGAGTGAAGCCATGCTTGCCAATCAAGTCCATCGGAGCGGTGTTGATATCCGCCTTCGTCTTGAAGACGTTGATCACGACCAGAATGAACGGCGCAATGAACAGCAGCAGCAGAATCGTCAGAACGACGATCATCAGTGCATGCAGAACCTTGGTGCGAGTGCTGGTTTGACCCTTCATTATGCTTCCACCTCACCCTTCTTACCGACGTACACCTGCAGCAGGCCGATCACCGCACAAACGATGAAGAGGACCAACGCCTCGGCTTGGCCTGTGCCGTAGTTCTTGTACACGAACGCCTGGTTGTAGACATGCATTGCCGCAAGCACCGACTGGTTGAACGGTTCACCCTTGGTAAGTGAGAGGTTCAGGTCGTAGACCATGAAGCAGCGGGTGGTGCTCAGGAAGATGCACTGTACGAAGGAGGAGCGCATCAGCGGGATGACCACGTGCCACATCGCCTTGCCCTTGTTGCAGCCATCGATCATGGCCGCTTCCTTCAAACTCTGGTCGACGCTCATGAAGCCTGCCACGTAAATCAGCATCATGTAGCCTGCGTACTGCCAGACCGAAACGAGGATCAAGCAGAGCATTGCGCCGTTTGGCGTGGAGAGCAGTGATGCGTGATCTGTTTGCGTCGCTGCTTCGGCGATGGCCACGAATGCACGGTTGAAGACGAACTTCCACACGTAGCCCAGAACGATGCCGCCGATGAGGTTCGGAATGAAGAAACCCGCACGGAAGAAGTTCTGGCCCTTGATACCGCTGGTCACCAGATAGGCGAGCAGGAAGGCGACGATGTTGGTCAGGATGACGGCGATGACGGAATAGACGAATGTGCGGCCAAGCGACTGCCAGTAAGCGGTGTCGGCGATGGCTGCCTGATAGTTGGTGAGACCGACGAACGGCTTCTTTGTCGAAACGCCATCCCAGCTGGTGAATGTGAGGTAGAGGCCATAGAAGAACGGTAGAATCACAACGGCGAAGAACAGTACCGTCGCCGGACCACCGAACATCAGAAACTGGCTGATCTTATAAGAAAGCTTGTTTTGTTTCATGATGGATCCCATTCTTGACGGGGATGTAAGGCCCGCAGTCGATGTTAACTGCGGACCTTGCATCATGTTGCCTTATTAGTGGGTTCAGGCGGTTGCGCCAGTAAACTTGGCGGACTTCCAGTAGGTCTCGACGTCCTTGGCGAGGGTTGCACGATCCTCATCGCCGGCAAGCCACTTCTGGAACTTGGCACCCAACACGGAGTAATGATCATCCGGCAGGTAGTTGTAGTTGTCGATAAGCTTGCCTTCGTCGGCATAGGACTTCACGGACTTGCCCAGCGGATCGGCCGCTTCGATACTGTTGTTCTTGAACGGGGAGATCAGAGCGGCATCCTTGGAGATGAACTCCTGACCTTCCTTGTCTTCGGCAAGCCAGTTCAGGAAGTCCTTGGCGGCCTTACGCTGCTCGTCGGAGGTGTTGTCGGAGGAGTCGATGAAGAAGTACTTGGAGCCGCCGCCGACAAGCTTCTCATTGGAGCCGTCATCGGTGTTCTGAGGAACCGGCATGAGGCCCATATTCTCGGTGTAATCGTACTGGTTAAGCACGGACCAATCCCAGTTGCCGCCGAACATGAAAGCAATCTCGCCCTCGGCCAGCTTCTGCTCAGTCACCTCACGCTCGGCGGAGATGGCGGAAGACTTGGCGTAGTTGTTGTCCTTCATCACGTCGAAGAAGTCCATCAGGGAGTTCCACTTGGCGTTGGAGCTGAGGTCAACCTTGCCGTCCTTGAGCTCATGGCAGAAGGCGTCCGGATCTTCCTGCTCCTCGTAGACTTCCGGCAGGAGGTGCCCGGCAAGGGACCAGTCTTCCTTCATGACACCGGTCGGGGATTCCATGCCGCCGGCCTTGAGCTCGTCGATGAGATCCTTGAACTCGTCAAGGGTCTTGTAGTTCTCAGGCTTGAATTCCTCACCGGTGACCTTCTTGATGGCGTCAGCATTGTAGATCAGGCCACGGGCTTCGACGGAAACCGGGAAGCCATAGGTCTTGCCGTCGATGCTGATGGCGTAGTCAGTGTCCTTGACCCAATCCTGATCGGACAGGTCAACAGCGTGCTCCTTGGCCAGCGAGTAGACATCCTTGGCATCAACCATGGAGATGGTGTATGGATCCTTGGAAGCGTACTTAGTGGCGAGGTGAGCGGAAACGGTGTCGTTGGAGTAGTAGACCTCGACGTCTACGCCCTTCTCCTTGGAGTATTTCTTGGCCATGTCCTCCATCTGGCTTTCAATCTCGACCTTGGAGTTGAAGATAGTGACCTTGGTTCCGCTGGAGCTTGACGATCCGCACGCGCCCAGCATGCCGACGGTCATCATGGCAGCCACGACTGCCGCACCGGCTTTCTTCCATGAAGAGAACTTATTCATTTCCAATCCCTTTCTATCCACGATCCACCCCGCAGCTTTGCGTGGTGAAGTGATATCGAACAGCGAGACCCAACTTTCCTTGTTGTGTTCCTCAGTTCTTGATAGATGACTTTATCAAACCGGTTCGAGCCTTGTCAAACCGGTTCGAGAAAACCTTGGAAAGCCCCTCATCATCGGCGTGTCGCAACGCCTTGAAGCGTTGCAATCATTGATTGATTACAGTTAATAAAAAATGGCGTGCGGTATAATGACCATCAAAACCGCACAGCCCGTCCCAACACCTGTGATACAGCTGTGCATCGTAACGAAGACGTGCGTTTTACGGAGGACAAATGGCATCCTGGCTCAACAATGCGATTTTCTACGAGATCTATCCGCAGTCGTTCAACGATACGAACAGCGACGGCATCGGCGATTTCCAAGGCATCATCAACAAACTCGACTACATCAGCAACCTCGGCTGCAACGCAATCTGGATCAACCCCTGTTTCGACTCATCGTTCTACGATGCCGGCTACGACGTACGCGACTACTACACCACCGCCGAACGCTACGGCACCAACGAAGACCTGCACCGACTGTTCGACCGCGCACATGAATTCGACATGCACGTGTTGCTTGACCTGGTGCCAGGGCACACCGCAATCGACAATCCATGGTTCCTGGAATCCGGCAAAGGCACGCGCAACGCATGGACCGACCGCTATATCTGGCGTCCGATGACACAATCGCCGAATCTGAATTCGCCATACGAATCAATCCGAGGCTTCCTTGGCGGCATCGCGGAACGCCCCGACGCCGCGGCCGTCAACTGCTTCTCCACGCAAGCGTGCCTCAACTACGGATTCGGAACCGTCACCGAAGACTGGCAGTTCGCCGCCGACTCACCCGAAGCGCAAGAGGGACGCCTGCTCATCCAAAACATCATGGATTTCTGGCTCGGACTGGGCGCGGACGGTTTCCGCGTAGACATGGCCGGCAGCCTCGTCAAGGAAGATCCCGACTATTATTGGACCAAACAGCTGTGGCGTCAGGTGCGCGCACACCTGGACGAAACCCACCCCGATGCCGTGCTGATCTCGGAATGGGGCGATCCAGTCAATGCGCTGCACTCCGGATTCGACATGGATTTCCTCCTACATTTCGGTCCCTCGCACTACCTCGACCTGTTTCGAGAGAACCCGTATTTCTCCGCCTCCGCCAACGGTGACATCAAGGCGTTCGTAGACACATATCAGGCCATGCTCGCCGACACCAAAGAACTGGGATACATCTGCGTGCCGTCGGGCAACCATGACATGATCCGCATGCGCGACACTCTCACCCCAGACGAGATGAAACTCGCCTTCGCGTTCCTACTGACCCTGCCCGGCTGCCCGTTCATCTACTACGGCGACGAAATCGGCATGCGCTACGAGCACGGGCTACTGTCGAAGGAAGGCGGCTACGAACGTACCGGATCACGCACGCCGATGCAGTGGAATCGCAATACCAACGCCGGTTTCTCAGCGGCGCACAGCGGAGACCTGTATCTGCCGATCGACCCCTCCGACGACCGTCCGGACGTGGCTTCGCAGGAAGGCGACGCAGCGTCGCTGCTAGAAACGGTACGGTCGTTCAACACCTTGCGACTGGCTCATCCCGCGCTGCAGGCCGACGGAGCAATCGTATTCCTACATGCCGAGGACCATGCCCACCCACTGGTATACGCGCGCAGCGCAGGCGACGAGCGAATCGTAATCGCCATCAATACGTCCGACGCCGACGCAAGCTGCACGCTGCCCGACGATTACGCGGACCAGCTTGCGCACGCCGACGTCCTGCTGGCGGTTGGCGACGCAGCGGCCCGCTGCGACGGCACCTTGCTGCATACGCCCGCCGGCAGCGCGACGATATTCGGATAAGTCACAATATACGATCAGGGGGCATTTCGACCAAGTCGCGAAATGCCCCCTGATTACTGTGGAAGGCTCGTTCAGGAACGCTCAACCTTACGCCCCTTCGTATCGATCTCACCATCGACACGGCGAAAAATCCAGTTGTAAATCCATGCGCAGCAGTATTGCGGTAGCGAAATACCCATCATCAGCAATAGCGGAATAGCGTAGACGAAAAACTGCACGTATAACGCGGCGAAAGCGGCAAGTATCACCAGCATGCACAGCGTGCATGGGAAGAAGCCAAGCGCGAGTTTCGCCGCGTTCCTCAGCATCGTCGACGTGGGATTGTCGTAACGGGACAGCAACGGGAAAAAATACTGCGCAATCGCAATGATGACCAGTCCGGCGAACACCACGACGATCATCATCGGAATACGCAAAGCGTCCGACGACCAAGCGAGCATGCCGTCGACCGTCAGCACCGCCGCAGCCAACAGGAATGCCAGCCACGGCAGCAACGACTGCTTGAGGTTGCGCTTGAACGAGTCAAAAAACTGGCGCGACACATACGTCTCCTCATGACGGACCATGTGCCACAGCACGTTGTGCATGGCCGTGAATGAAGCGCCAGCCGTAACGATCGGAATGCAGCAGAGCAACGTGAGCACGTTAAGGATGATGAGATCGAACAACACACCCATGATGGTGAAGAACATGTTGTCCTGATCGAACAGGTTCGACATCTTTGACATACTGCACACCTTACCCGCTTGTGCTTGGATTTCAGCTGATTCTCGGGAAAAACGATTTCTTGAGAACCAGAATGCGAATCGTCCTTCCTGAAGGAGAGGTGGCAGGAAGGACGATTACAGATTTATGGATGCACGCGCGATCAAGCGACGACCGGTGGGTTGGTGATCAGATCGTCCGTACGATGTTCGCCCGCGGAATCACGCCATGCGAGCGTGGCGACCGGCGTGGTGTTCTCCACACCAAGACCGCGACCCGGCTCGAACGTGAGCGCAGCCTCGGTAGTTGCGCCCTTCCACGTGAAGCTGATGGACGTGTCACCGTCGGCGCTGTACGAAAAGGTTCCGTCGAACGCGTCAAGCTCATTGCGGAACTTGGCAAGCGTATTCAACGCCTTCACCACCGGACGCTGCAGATTCTCGTCGATCTCAGCAGTGGAATAATAGTGACGATTGATATCGCGGCCATTGTTGGTCTTGCGCAGCAGCTCCATGTCGTTCTTGCCGGCAAGCGCGCCAACATAGTAGACCTGTGGAACGCCTGGCAGGAAGAACTGCACTGCGCGAGCCGCAATATAGTGCTGATCGTTGCATCCCAGCGCCGAATAGTAGGTGCTGTTGACCTGATACAGATCAAGATTGGACGCGGCAGCGCCGGTAGCGGCCTGCGATTCGCCGTGTGTGTTCGCGTGAATGGTGTTGACGAGATTGTCAACGTCCTCATCAGGCACGAGCCCCTTGAGCGAACGATCCAACTGGTCGGAACCAATATCGATCACTCCGATGCCATCATGCGTATCGAGTACGGTGACGGCATTGTTCGGACGGATGTCGGTCCAATGCGCGACCGGCTCAACGTGACCGGTATTCAACGAATGCAGCAGCAGCGGCGGAAGCGCGAAATCGTAGACGCGATCGACCTTCGATGCAATCTCAACCTGCTTCTTGTAGTAGGAATGCACTTCGATGAGGATTTCCAGACCGCGCTTGACACCCTCTTCACGCAGGCGGGAGATGAGCTTGAACGTCTTCGGAGTCATGAAGCAGCTCGTGCCAGCTTCCTTAGCGCCGTAGCCGACGGCGTCGAGACGAATGTAACTGACATGGGATGCGGCCATCTGATCGAAGATGGACATGAGGTATTCCCAGCCCTTGTCGGAATCGGTGTCGATGTCCACCTGCTGCGGGGTGAAGCTGACCCATACCAGACGGGTCTTGCCGGCGAACTTGTAGTGGGTGAACGGCAGGCCCGGGCGCGGACGGTAAATGCCGGCCAGATCCTCTTCGGTGGCGCCGTTCGGGAAGACGGAGCTCATGGTCAGAAACATCGGGTAATACTCGGATTCCTCACCTTTTTCAAGCACGTCTTGGAACTGCTTGGATTCCCAGCTCATGTGGTTGACGATGGCATCGACCATGATGCCGTGGGTCTTGGAAAGTTCAGCAACGTCATCCCAGCTGCCGAGACGCGGGTCGACTTTGGTGTGGTCGATCGGGTCGAAGCCTGCATCCGCACCATCGAACGGAGTGAAGAACGGCAGGATATGCACGCCGTCATACACGCCGTCGAAGCGGGTGCGCAGGATGTCGGTCATCGAGCTAAGAGTGCCATCGCCGAGACGATCGGCGTAAGCGATGAGCTGCACTTTGTTTTTCATGGGACCTCCCTTGGTTCATGGATGCAGGTGCAATGTGTACGCAGTGTATGCGTGCTTTTACATACTTGTATGTATCGAACCGGTTTGATATTACCTCGAAAGGGACGTTGATGTCCAGTAATACCGCAAAATGCGCGTGTCGAACCGGTTTGATGCGGTGTTCTACACAACCCAGCCTGTCCGACCCCAATGTGTCCGTTTCTGCAGAATCGGACATCCAAACATCTCACACATCACACATGACCGATTCTCCAGAATCGGACACATATGCACAAGTCGGATGATGAGCACGACTATCGACGGGCGTCCGCTGGTTGTGGACGCCTCTGAAATCGATGCGATCCACACCGGGCACACGCATGAAGACGCGCAGCATCAACGCGTGGTATCGCCTGGCACCAGCGTCATGGGAATAAGCACGTTCGGCTCGAACGGCTTGGGGACGTTCTTGCGTGAAGCGTTAGCCGCGGCCACTTCCTCATTGGCAATAGCCTGCACGATATGGTCGGCCGCCGACTGTGCGATCGCCGCGAAATCCTGCGCGACCGCGGTCAGCTTCATGCCGGCCAAATCAGTCAAATACGTACCATCGTAGGCAACGATCTGCAGCTCGTCAGGAATGGAAATTCCACGGCTCAACGCTTCGCGCACGCAGAACGACGCACCAATATCGGAACTGACCACGGCATCGACACCGTCGGTCGTCACCTTGTCGAGCGCATTGCTGACCGCACGATGAAAGCCGGCAAAATCCATCACTTCGCCAGCTTCAACATACTCGTATTTCACGCCTACGGAGGTCAATTCCTGTTCCAACGTGAGGTAGTAGCGCACCGTCGGGAACGTGGTCTTTCCCAAATCGAACGGTCCTTCCTCGACTTCTCCGCGCGCAGCCAAATCGAAGAATTGATCTCGCGGACCGCCAATCACCACCACATGTTTGGCACCATTGCGGATCAGCATCTGCGCAATCAATCGCCCACCCTGCTCGTGGTCGGATCCGATCGACGAAATACCGTCTCCAAGCACACGGTCGAACGCGACGATCGGGCGATGAATCGACGTCCAATAATCGCCAGGATGCGAAGTGTGCGCACACATGACGATGCCGTCCATCATGTGCCGACGCAACATGTCGACATACTGGATTTCGCCGCCCGCCTCATCTGCGGTAGAGCACAGCATAGTGCGTAATCCTTGCGCAGCGAGCGCATGCTGCAGATGCGCGGTAAACGTTGCAAAGAACGGGTGGCGGATGGTGGGCACGATGACGCCGACCAGATTCGTACGATCATGATACAGATTGCGGGCAAGCTCGTTCGGCACATAATTGAGCAGTTGCATGGCTTTGCGCACACGTTCGCGCATGTCATCAGACACGTACCCGTTGCCGTTCACCACCAGCGAGACGGTGCTCAGAGACACCCCGGCCTTCTTCGCCACATCGCGCATACCGACCATGATCACACCTTCCCCGTCATCACTGTTCTATCGCTGTATTCTCACGTGCTTACCGCTAATATTACATTCATTTACATTCTCTCGAACCTGTTCGACAGTCCGGTGTGTATATCGTTTGCCGGGGGCACCCCTAACTTTATTTCCATCATGTGATTTTCATGATGCCCTCTTGAAATCACATTCATGGGCCACTTTTGCGCTGCATTCGATACCGCATCGATGGAATATTGGCCTGAATGGTCTTGCCGTCAGCACTGCCGCCTTTCTGCGCAGCGAGAGCCGCCAGAATAATGCCATCGTAGGTTTCAGCACCATACGTGGTGGTATTCTTCAGATCCACATCAGTGGATTCGAGACGCTTGATGAAATCGTCAGACGGGTTGGCGCCAGGAATGGTGCCCTTCGAACCTTCCAACAGGCCGGCGTCAAGCTCACTCGAATAGTCGGAAGTGTTGCCGTCAACGAAATACAGCTTCTTAGTGTCGACTCCCGCGGAAGCGAGGGCCTTCAGCAGCGGCTTGGTCCGGTCGAATGCAATCACCAGCGTTGCATCCGGACTGGCGGCCTTGATGGCGGTTGCGCTCAGCTTCTTTCACGTTACTCAGCGACCGTCCGTGTAACGTGAAAATTACGCCGGATTGGCGAGCAGCGCAATGCCGAAACCGGTGGCCACGCAAATGAGAGGCACCGCGACGGTTGCTATTCCATAGCCCAGAGCCAGCGTAAAACGACGCTGGCGAATCAATGAAACCACTTCGTTGAGCGCCGTGGAGAATGTTGAGAAACCACCGAGAAATCCGACAACGAACATCATGACCGTGTCCATATCCACCGATTGCGAATAGTAGGACATCATGGCGATGCCTGCGCATAGCGAGGCGACGCCGTTGATGACGAGCGTGGATAACGGGAAGTTGCGGTTCGTTCTCCGATTCTCGCGGTTCCAGCCTCGTTGAATTGACACGTCGAGCACGTAACGGGCCATGGCGCCCAGACCGCCGAACAGACAGATCATCCACATCATCAGCGCACCTCCCCGGTAGCCGGGTCGGCGACAAGCGAAATCTCCGCAGTGATCGGTTTGGGCTCGAAGCTGGGCGGAAGCAGGTTGGCCGGCTGCTGGATTGGTTGCGACTGCTGGATCGGCTCGGGCAGCTGCCCCAAGTCTGGAGTATCCGGCTCGCGCAACAACGGCTGCGATGACTGTGCCAGCTGAGGAACGACCAGCGGAGGAATCTGCGGAACGCGGCCTGTCTGCATAGGCTGGATGGCAGTCGACGGCACGGTTGGCGTTTCGACTCGCGGAACCTGTCCCGTCTGTGCAATCTGCTGGGCCGTCTGCGCGGCCTGCTGCGCCGCCTGCGCGGCTTCCATTGCGGCCTGCGCGGCAGAACGCGCCACGTCGGCCACTTTCACATGGCGTACGCCCTGCGTGTCCGATTCGGCAGAATCGGACACGGAAACAGCTGAAAACGCACCCCGAACCCGCTTTCGAGTACTCCGTGACAGCAGTGCCTGCATCAGAACCACGCCGGCGGCGGCAGTGAGCAAACCGCCTGCAAAATTTCCCGCAAGATAGCCAAGCGCACTGGCAATATGCCGCTCGTGCAAACCTTCCATCGTTTCCAGCATCACGCCAGACATAGTCGAAAGCCCGCCGAGCAAGCCGAGCCCAACGCCACGGCTGACAACCTGCCGCACCCGGCGACGCAGCCACGAAGCGGTCGCCATGAATTCGGTCAGCATCGCAAACAGGAAGCAGGCGACCATATTCGACACAAACGTGCCCACAACGAACGGCGTCCCGCTAACCGACGGCAGAAGCATATCCAACGCATGCCGACAGCCGACTCCAACAAATCCACCGACGAACACCACAACATACATCAGTCCGTCGGCGAGCGGATTGAACCGCGCCTGCATACGTTTCATCGGTGCCAGGGGAATCGTAGGCGGATCCATGGTGTTAGCGGCGGGCGCGGTTGCACCAGCATGCGTCACCTCAACAGCGTCGATTGCCTGCGTGATAGGATGCGAGTCCTCACCCGCAGTCACCACGTCTCCCAGCGATTGTTCTTGCGATTCCATTGCGCTCCCCCTGTACTGGCCTTCCGCGGACAGCGTTGTTCCGCCCATAGGCCGTGCAACAACGAGCTGGGCCGCGGTTGCTGCCTTCCTAACGCATATGAGTTTACACGGAGCGCCAACGTATGCACCCTAGATATCCGATTCCGCAGATTCGGACATCCAGAGTCCAGCCGAATTCAGCCAGGCTCAGTCAAGCCGGGCATCACACAGCCGCCGCATCGCAGGTCGCACCTCGCGCTCCTCCTCGCCACTGAACAGCACCACCAGATAGTCGCCGGCACGCAGCCGTGTATCACCGCGCGGCACGATCTCACTTTCGCCGCGACGCAGGCCGATGATCAGACACCCAGACGGCCAACGCACGTCACGCACCCGCTTGCCGTCCGCAATCGCCCCCATTTCCAATGGCAGTTCCATAATGCCGCTGCCCACATGGCTTGCGATCGCCATCTGCATGCCTTGCGCGCGCACGTACCGCTCCAGCAACTCCCCATAGATCGGTTTGGTGCGCAGCAAATCGGACACCAACAGCGCGATGAAAGCGACGGCCGCGACCGGCAGCATGTGCGTCAATGTTCCAGACATCTCCACAGCCAACAGAATCGACGTGATCGGCGTTTTCACGGACGCGGCGAGCGTGCCCGTCATCACGCACACCGCAAACACCGCCACTGCGTCGGATGGCAGATCACCGAATCGATGCAACACTTCACCGCAGATGCCGCCAGCCAACGAACCGACCGCAAGAATCGGCATGAAAATACCGCCAGGCGCGCCTGAGCCGAAACTCGTGGATGTGAACAGCATCTTCGCCACGAACAGCAGACACAGCATTCCCAAGCCGACGCGCGCATGTTCGGCGGTATCAATCAGATTCGAGCCGCCGCCGAGCACATCGGGCAACCAGATGCCGACAGGCAACGCGATCGCAATCGCAATCATCGGGCGGCTCCATGCCGGCAGTTTGCCGTACAGCGTCTGGAAGCCAAGCAACGAGCGGTTCATCAGCGAACCAACCAAACCGGCCACCAATCCCAACGGAATCAGCCACACATACTCTTCCAACGACAGCTGACCGATATCACCGAAATCCAAAACCGGACGCAGACCGAAACAGTATTTTGAGACGAAATCAGCAGTCAGCGATGCGGCGGTGGCGCCCATCAGAATCGCAGGGGAAAAACTCCGATGCACCCCTTCCAAAGCGAACATCATGCCGGACAGCGGCGCGCTGAACGCGGCGGACAAGCCGGCCGCGGCACCGGCGGTGACCAGATAATGCTCCTGCATGTCCTCACGACGTCGGCCGCGCAAACGGTGGGACACGCACTGCGCGCCCGACGCACCAATCTGAATGGACGGCCCCTCACGGCCGAGCGACAGACCAAACAACGCGCCCAACAGTCCACCGACGAAACGGACTGGCAGAATCGTCTGCCAACGCATCTTCAAGCCGCATATCACCACGCCGTTGGTCTGCGGGATGCCGCTGCCACCAGCCATCGGCTCCTTGCCGACCATCCACGCGATCGCCAGCGCGGCCGCCACCGCGGCAACCGCCCACGGCGCAATCAGCCACGGGGTCTCGCGAATCCGCGCATATATCCAACGGGACGCATCCGTGCCGTATTCGATGCCGAGACGGTATACGACAACCAGCAATCCTGAAACCAGACCAATGACTATGCCGGCCGCCGCCATCTTCCACTTCAAGTGGTCGAATCGCGGAATCAGCCGGCGGATATCATGTGCCGCGTCGTTACCAGTCAAGCCGGGAAATTCGTTGCAGACGGTCAGTCGACCAGCGAATTGATCTGGATGACATGGTCGCGCTGTGGGCCGGTACCGATCACGGAGATACGGCAGCCGGACAGATCCTCAAGACGCTTGACGTAATCCTGACAGGTCTTCGGCAGATCATTGAAGTCGTGGATTTGGGAAATATCCTCGTCCCAACCCGGCATGGATTCGTAGATTGGTTTCGCCGCCGCGAATTCGGACTGATCGGTAGGCATATCGTCGCGGCGTTCGCCGTTGACATCATAGGCCACGCACAACGGGATTTCCTTCAGGCCGGTAAGCACGTCGAGCTTGGTGAGCACGATGTCGGTCAGGCCGTTGACCTGAGCCGCATAACGATTGACGACCGCATCGAACCAGCCGCAACGACGCGGACGGCCGGTGGTAACGCCGTACTCGTGGCCCTGGGCTCGCAGCCATTCGCCTTCCTCGCCGAACAGCTCGGTCGGGAACGGACCCTCGCCTACGCGGGTCACGTACGCTTTGGAAACGCCGATCACGCGGGTGATCTTGGTCGGGCCGACACCGGTACCGGTGCATGCGCCGCCGGCGGTCGGGTTGGAGGATGTGACGAACGGATACGTGCCGTGATCCACGTCGAGCATGGTGGCCTGGCCGCCTTCGAACAGCACGGTCTTGCCTTCGTCAAGTGCCTTATTAAGCACCAGCGAGGTGTTGGCCACGTACGGCTTCAGACGTTCGCCGAGCTTGAGCAGCTCGTCGGTAGTCTCGTCCACGTCGATCGGACGACGGTTGTACAGCTTGACGAGCATCTGATTCTTCTGATGCAGGCTCGCCTCGACCTTGTCATGCAGATGTTCGGCGTTGAACAGGTCGTGTACGCGGATGCCGACGCGGTTGATCTTGTCCGCGTAGGCCGGACCGATGCCGCGGCCGGTGGTGCCGATCTTATGCTTGCCAAGGAAGCGTTCGGTCACCTTGTCGAGCGTGCGATGGTACGGCGCGATCACGTGCGCGGCTTCGCTCACCAGCAGTCGGGAGCAGTCCACGCCACGGCTTTCAAGACCATCGATCTCCTCGAACAGCACTTCGGGATCGACGACGACGCCGTTGCCGATCACGGGGGTCACGTTCGGGCTGATGATGCCGGAGGGCAGCAGGTGCAACGCATACGATTCGTCGCCGACCACCACGGTATGGCCCGCGTTGTTGCCGCCGTTGAAGCGGGCGACGTAGTCGACCTTCGTGCCGATCAGATCCGTTGCCTTGCCTTTGCCCTCGTCTCCCCACTGGGCACCGATCAAAACAATTCCAGGCATATTGTTGCACCTCCGTGCGTACGCGATTCTGCCTTAAGCCTTGCGCCTAAAGCCTTACAAAGGTTACTCTTCACCCTCTACCGGGTCTGGGGGATGCTCACGGCTCCGGACCGACCGTAATCGGATTGCAACCAGTCCAAAAAACAGACCAGAAAACGCCCGAAAACAGTTCGAAAGACCGTTGGCTAGTTCAGCGCGCGCCCGGCACTGCCGAGCTGCTTGCATGCTTCGACCACACGCGCGGCCATCGCAGATTCAGCTTCACGACCCCAGGATCGCGGATCGTACAGCTTCTTGTTGCCCACCTCACCGTCGATTTTGAGCACCGAATCATAGTTGGAGAACATGTGACCGGCCACCGCACGGCTGAATGCGTACTGCGTATCGGTGTCGATGTTCATCTTCACCACGCCGTAGCTCACGGCCTGCGCGATCTCCTCCGGCGCGGAGCCGGAACCGCCGTGGAACACCAGGGCGAACGGCTTACCAGAAGCGACATCCAGCGAGTGCGCGGGGTCGGGCATTTCGCCGGCCTTGATCGCGAGCGCGACCGTGGTCTGGATTTCGTCGAGCAGTTCGGGGCGCAATTTCACCACGCCCGGCTTGTATGCGCCGTGCACGTTGCCGAAGGTGAAGGCGGCCATGTAGCGTCCGCGCTCGCCGAGGCCGAGTCGTTGCGCGACGGCGATGCCTTGCGCGGGCGTGGAATACAGTTTGTCATTGATTTCGGCGCTGTGCCCGTCTTCTTCGCCGCCGACCGCGCCGATTTCGATTTCCAGCACGGTGTGCGCGGCTTGGGATTTGTCGAGCAGTTCTTCTGCGATGTCGAGGTTTTCATCCAGCGGCACTGTGGAACCGTCCCACATGTGTGACTGGAAGGTCGGTTCCTGACCGTGCTTCACCTGTTCGACTTCATGGTCGAGCAGGGGGCGCACCCATTCGTCCAAATACTGTTTGGCGCAGTGGTCAGTGTGCAGGGCGATGGTGATGTTGGGGTATTTCGCCGCGACTTCGTGCGCGAAGGCTGCGAAGGCAAGCGAGCCGGTGACGCGGTCGTTGACGCGTTGCCCGGAGAAGTAGGCGGCGCCGCCTACGGAGACTTGGATGATGCCATCGGATTCCGCCTCGGCGAAACCCTGGAGTGCGGCGTTCAGGGTCTGCGTGCTGGTCACATTGATCGCGGGATAGGCGTAACCGCCGCGGCGTGCGGCGTCCAGCATTTGCGCATAACGTTCCGGCGTTGCAATAGTCATGCCTCCATTATCGCCCAACCCTATCCCACTTGTCATGTGACAACATTCGCCATCTTTCCTTTCCGTTTTTCCGACCGTCCGCTCCATATCCAGGTCGCCCACCCCACTAGGGCCATATGCCGAGCGTTTTCGTCTCATATCCCGACACTTGCGGGACCGACCAATAAACATGGCGAAACCATTGCGATTGTTCCATCGGAAGTCATAGAATGTCCACCGGATCGCGCGACGAAGAGCCCAACCGGGTGTTCCCGCACGGGCATGCCGCCGCACGTAGATGTTGCGACCAATACCCGCGAGGAGGCTTGATGCACCAGGTTTTCGCCATCTTCCTTCGAGACGTGAAACGCATTCTGAAGAACCCCGTGGCGCTCGTCGTCACGCTGGGTGTGGCCATCATCCCATCACTGTACGCATGGTGCAATATCCTCGCCAACTGGGACCCGTACGCGAACACGGGCAACATCCAAGTCGCTGTGGCGAACGAGGACAAGGGCACAACCTCCACGCTGGTCGGCCATCTCGACGCTGGCCAGCAGACCGTCAACCAGCTTAAGAAGAACCATCAGCTCGGCTGGCGTTTCGTTCCCAAGCAGCAAGCCATCGAAGGCGTGGAATCCGGCAAATACTATGCGGCGATCGTACTGCCGAAAGACTTCAGCTCCAGACTAATCGGCACCGTCACCGGTAAAGGCGACCGACCGTCGATCACGTACTACATCAACGAAAAGCTGAACGCGATCGCGCCGAAAATCACCGATACGGGCGCGACCACGATCGACGAGCAGATCAACACCACTTTCGTTTCCAGCGTGGCCGACGCCGTGGCAAAGGAAGTGAAGGAGGCAGCGGGAGAAACCACCGGCAGCGTGAAAAGCGCGCAAAGCGACGTCGTCAACGATCTGACCGACACCATCAACCAGCTCGAAACCGTCCAACAGCAGCTGCGCGACACCCGTTCCACGCTCGACAAGGCCCTCACCACCATCGATTCGGCCAAACAGTCCAACATCGCGCTCGCCTCGGAAATCACCAACTCGCTTGACACCGTCGGCAAGGCGTCCGACTTGCTGAGCGAGACGCGCACACAAACCGAACGATTCTCGAACACGCTGGTCGGAGCGCTCGACAACGGCAGCACGCAACTGTCCGGCCTGCAGGTCAACGTGAGCAATGCCACCGGCACCGTGCTCAGCGGACTGAACACCACGCAGGACGCGCTCGACCAAGTGTCCAGCACCATGCATCACGTCAACACCACCACCGGCAATGTGCTCGACGGCGTGGAGAAGGCGTTGCAGGCCAGCCAGCTGGATCCGAACAGCCAAACGTATAAGGATCTTTCCGCGCAGCTCGCCGAAGCCCGCAAACAGCTGACGTTCCAGCAGCAGCGCATCGACGCCTTCGATCAGGACACCACGGCTGCGATCAACGCGGGGAAGAACACCGCGAACGGGTTCAACGACGATGTCACCACGCTGGCGAAGAACGGCACGGCGTCGATGGCGAGCGCACGCACGACCATCACCGGCACGGTCATGCCGAATCTCAACACCGGGCTCGATACACTCAGCCTAGCCAATGGGTCGCTGTCCGGCACGCTTACCACGCTGCAAAGCACGCTGGAACAGGGCAACGGGCTGCTCGACCAGTTGTCGCGCACCGTGACCCAAACGAACACCACCATTGTTGGCACGCAGACGCAGCTCGCCAATCTCGCCAAACAGCTCAACACCACGCGCACCGATGTGGCCGCGTTGAGCAGTTCGGCGATGTTCCAGCAGCTTTCCCAAGCGCTCGGACTTGACACGAGCGAGGTCGGCTCGTTCGTGGGCGAGCCGGTGCATTTGGACGAACAGGTCCTCTACCCGGTCAAAAACTATGGTTCCGCGGTCACGCCGTTCTACACGAATCTTGCGCTGTGGGTCGGCGGATTCGTGCTCGTCGCGATCTACAAGCTTGAAGTGGACCGCGATGAGAAGATCCGCATGTACACGCCACGCCAAGGCTATATGGGCCGTTGGCTGCTGTTCGTCACGGTCGGATTCCTGCAGGCGATCATCGCCACGATCGGCGATCTCGCGCTGGGCATCCAATGCGAGCATCCGTTCCTGTTCATCCTCGCCGGCATTTTCGCCTCGTTCGTCTACGTGAACATCATTTACGCGCTCGCCGTGGCGTTCCGGCATATCGGCAAGGCCGTCGCCGTGATTCTGGTGATCATCCAGATTCCGGGCGCGGCAGGCCTCTACCCCATCGAGATGATGCCGGAATTCTTCCGCCGTCTGAAACCGTTCCTACCGTTCACCTACGGCATCAACGCAATGCGCGGGCCGATTGGTGGCATGTATGCCAACCATTATTGGATCGACATGCTCTCGCTGTTCTGGTATCTGCCTGTGGCGCTGTTCATCGGCTTGGTGGTCCGCAAGCTGGCGTTGAACCTCAACCGCCTGTTCGACAACCGTCTGGCGGACACTGATTTGATGATCACCGAACATAACGAAGGCACGGTGGAACCGTTGCGTCTCACCGAGACCGCGCAGCAGATCGCCGAGGAGTTCCCCGAACTCGCCCGCAGACGGGCGATTCATTTCTTCCGCCTGTACCCACGCCTGGTGCGTTGGGGATTCCTCGCGCTGGCGGTACTGCCGTTCGTGTTCCTGCTATTGCTATTCATCACGCGCATGAAGCTCGCCATGCTGCTCGGTTGGATCATTTCGATCATCGCCATCGACACGTATCTCATCGTGGTGGAGTATCTGCGCGAACGGTATGCGAATTATCTGGGCGAGGAAGCGATGAGTGCGGAAGAGTTCCGCAGTGCGATCCTGCACGAGAACCTGCTGTTCCGGCCGGGCATGCATTACAAGCCGATGCATGCCGTACGTACGAGGCTGTATGAGGCTGCGCATGGTGGTTCAGCCGGACATGCGCCTGAACATGCGGCTGGAAACACGGACGGAAATGCTGGCAGGAGTCTGCGTGAGGAGGGGAACGAACAGTGAAAATGATCTGGGGCATCTTCAAGCGGGACATGTGCCACGCCACCCGCAACGTGATCGCCGTGATCGTCTCGATGGGTCTGGTGGTGGTGCCGGCGCTGTACGCCTGGTTCAACATCGCGGCCAGCTGGGACCCCTACGGCAACACCAAGGCATTGAAGGTCGCCGTGGCCAATAACGACAAGGGTTACAAGTCGGATCTTATACCGGTGCGCGTCAACGTGGGCGAAACCATCATCAGCACACTGCACGCCAACGACCAGCTGGACTGGCAGTTCGTGAAAAGCGACAAGGCAATCGACGGGGTGAAATCCGGCGAATACTATGCGGCAATCGTAATTCCGAAAGGTTTCAGCGCCGACATGATGACGCTGTTCTCCCCCGACATCAAACACGCGCAGCTCAAGTACTATCTGAACGAGAAAATCAACCCGATCGCCCCGCATATCACCGATCAGGGCGCGACAACCGTGGTCAACACGATCGACAAAACCTTCGCCAAAACGATTGCGCAAGTCGGACTCGACCTGGCCTCAAGCATCCTACACTATTCGCAAAGCCCGCAAATGGCCGAATACATGCGCAACCTCAACGGCAATCTCACCACCACGGCGGATACGCTGAGCGGCGCATCGCAGCAGGTGACGTCGTATTCGCAGCTGCTCGGCTCGGCGAACGACATCGTGGATTCCACGGGCAAACTGCTCGTCTCGGCGACCAAGGCGGGCAAACAGGCCCAGAACGCGTTGAAGCAAGGCAAATCAGGTGCCACGTCGCTCACTTCGGCAGGTGCGAACGTCACCTCCTTGGTGAACACCGCGCTCGACCAGGTGTCAGGCGCGTTCGACCAAGTAGCTGCCAAGGTGAACAAGGCGTTCGACGCGATCGGCAAGGGCTCAGACACCGCAGCCAGCCAGTTGACAACGTTGAGCGAACAAGTCTCCAGCGACGAATCGCTGTACGACACGTACATCACAAGCCTCAACCACATGCGCGAATCGGTGGAACAACTACCGGACAGTGATTCCGCGAAACAGGCGCTGCTGGAAGCCATCGACCGGGAGATCACGCTGCTGGAAGCCGCCAAAGGCGATTCGCAGAAGCTCGCGCAGCAGCTGAAAGACGCTTCCACGCAGGTCACGCAGGATACCGCAGCCGCGGAAAGCTCCCGCAAGGAGATCCTGAACCGCATCACCTCCGCGAAGCAGTCGATCAGCAATGTGCGCGACGATTACGCCACGAACGTCAAGCCGAAAATCGACGCGCTCGCCTCCACAGTCAGCACGCTGATCTCCCAAACCGACAGCATAATCACCCAGCTGAGCGGCACCGCCGACGATCTGGACGATGTGACGGGCGATGTGGGGACGAATGTGACGTCCATCCGTTCCACGCTCGGCGCGATCGCGAAGAAACTCGACTCGTCGGCAGCGACGGTGAAGGAGCTGATCACGAAGCTGGAGACGGGCGGGAACGCCGGTGACGGCAACAGCGATGGTGGCGACGGTGACAACGACGCCAGTTCGTCCGATTCGGGTGAATCGGACGAACTACGTGCACTGGCCACCGCCAACGCGTCCACACTGTCCACGCTGATTTCCGCACCCGTCGCACTGCATCGCGTCTCGGTGTACCCGATCGCGAACTACGGTTCGGCCATGGCGCCGTTCTATACGATCCTGTCAATCTGGGTGGGTGCGATCATCCTGTGCGCCATGCTGAAAGTGACGATTTCGGACCGCGAGAAGGCGCATGTGCTGGGCTTAGGCGACACGCTGCCGCGCATCGCCGGCCCGTCCGGCCCGGGGAACGCCTCACGTTGGGGACTACGCCTCGACCACGAATATTTCGGACGGTACGCGATCTTCGCACTGCTCGCGTTGCTGCAGGGCACACTGGTTTGCCTGGGTGACACGTATTTCCTTGGCGTGCAGGCGAATCATGCGCTGCAGTTCCTTGCCGTGGGGTGGCTTGCCGCGCTCGTGTTCTCGAATATCGTGTATACGCTGACCGTGTCGTTCGGCGATATCGGCAAGGCCGTGGCCGTGGTGCTGCTGGTGATGCAGGTCGCCGGTTCGGGCGGTACGTTCCCTATCGAGACGCTGCCGAAGTTCTTCCAAATGCTCTACCCGTTCCTACCATTCCCGCACGCCATCGATGCCATGCACGCCGCGATGGCCGGATCGTACGGCAATGAGTACCTGCTTGACATGGTGTATCTCGCCTTGTTCCTGATTCCTTCGCTGCTGCTGGGATTGGTGTTGCGCAAGCCGGTGATCCGGTTGAACAACTGGGTGAGCCGCAATCTGGAGTCCACCAAGGTGATGTGACGAGGCGGATTTGAACGGGCTGGTTTGAGCCGGTTTAGATCGGTTTCGGCTGGTACACGGTCTGGAAGTCCGATTCGGGAGAAACGGACAACCAAGATGGGCGCATTACACCTTAGACGTCCGATTCTGCAGAATCGGACAATCAGCGGCGTCGCGCAAACCACACGTTGATCAGAGAACCGGCAACCACCAGCACAACACCGATCCAGAACGGCATGCCCAGCGCCACGCCCAACAGAAGCGTGCTAGAAGCCGTGGAAAACAGCGGAGTCGCGTACGAACCAATCGCAAGCGTTTCCATACTGCCGTGCAACATGCCGTATCCCCAGCACGCGTAGCCGCCCGAAATCGAAGCGGCGCACGCAATCAGCGCAGCATATCCACCGATGCCGGGCGCCGTGTCCGGCAAACCGTCTCCCGAAACGAAATGGATGGTCCACAGTACAACGGCCACACAACAGAAGAAAATCGTCGTGCCGTCGTAACCGCCGGACAACGACGGCGTAAAAGTCGCATAAATCGCCCAAATAAAGGCGCCAACAAACGCGAGCACATACGGTAGGGGGTTACTGGCGATATTGTGGACCGCTTCCTGCATATCAAGGCTTTCTCCGCCAACCGCCATCGCCACACCGATGGTTGCGATCACCGCGCCAGGAATCGCTTTGGCGACCGCACCACGTTTGTGCGATACCGCTGCGGTCATCAGCACCAGCAGCGTTGGCCACAAGTAGTTGACAAGGCTGACTTCCACGGATTGCGCGTTCGTTGTGGCCAGGCCAATCGACAGCGAGATTGACGCCTCGTATGCGATGAACATGAGTCCGCCTGCGATGAGGTACTTGCGTGGCGCTTCGCGGATTGGTTTCGGACGGCGCACAATGAACAGCATGACACCACCGACGGTGTAGACGAGCGCCGAACCGAGCGTGGCTCCGAACGATTCGGAAACGAGTCGCACGAGGCCGGCCATGAAGCCCCACAGGACGATTGCGAACAGGCCGATAAGTGTCGCCGCGTGTGATATGGCATGACCAAATAGGGGGGTACTGGGGCGTTCGCCTGCGGATTCGGCGGGAAGTTTCTGATCCGTATTCACGGATTCCAGCCTACCTGCCGCCCACCCCGCATGTCCGATTCACCAGAATCGGACATTCCTGCGACCTGCGATGCCGCAAAGCATCAGCAGCTTGTCATAAACGTCGCGTTTCACGCCACCATCTTTCGGTTGCATTGCGATTCGCAACCAAATTTTGCGACGCAACCGACAGTTGCACGGCGCGAAGTTGACTTCACGGGTCTTTTACGGTAATAGAAAAACCCTTGGAATTCCAACGATTCCAAGGGTTTCGAATGGAGCGGATGACGGGAGTCGAACCCGCCTTTAAAGCTTGGGAAGCTTTCGTTCTACCGATGAACTACATCCGCAAGGTTGTGCCTTTTGGGCACGAAACTTCAGTTTAGCACGCAACGGATGCGTATGCGGACACAGACCGACATGCGATATCAATTTTCCGCAATATCACGGAAACTCAGCCGCGCGGCCGCTGCGAATAGTCGCGAGAATATCTGCCAGCCGAGCCGCCCGAATCATGCGCGGATCCATACTGCGTTCCAAATTGCGGCCCACCGGCACCAGCCATCGCAGAACGTCCGCCTTGCCGAATATCCGCCGCCGCAACGCCGCTCGTGGCATAGCCACCGGCCAAATATCCGGACTGCACGCCCTGCTGACGCATCTCCTGCTCCATCTGCATCAGCCGCGCAATGCGATCCGAGGTCGGCGGGTGCGTAGAAAACAGCTTGGAGAAACCTTCCGCCGAAAACGGATTGGCGATCATCATCGCAGCCACCGACTGCGTTCCCGCGGTCTTCTTCATCGGCATCGCGGCCGCGCCGCCGGAAATCTTGTTCAACGCGGAAGCGAGCGCCTCCGGATCCTCCGTCAATTTTGAACCATCCTCGTCGGCATCGTATTCGCGCGTGCGGGAAATCGCCATCTGAATCAGCGACGCCGCAATCGGAGCAAGAATCGTGCTCAACAGCACACCCAGCAATCCAAGACCATTAGAAGACGAGTCATTACGATCGTCGCGCGAATTGCCACCACCGAAATACATGAGCGAATAGCCTAGATACGAAATGACCGTCGCCATTGCGGACGCAATCGCAGACGTCAAGATGTCGTGATTGTACACGTGCATAAGCTCGTGTCCGAGCACGCCGCGGATTTCACGTTCGTTGAGCATCTGCAGAATGCCCTGTGTGCAGCACACCGCTGCATGACGCTCGTTACGTCCCGTGGCGAACGCGTTGGGACTCATGGTCGGAGCGATGTAGATGCGGGGCATCGGTTTGCCCGCCTTCGCCGACAGTTCGCGCACGATTTTGTACAGTACCGGCGCTTCCTGCTCGCTGACTTCCTGCGCGTGCATGCTGGCGATCGCCAGCCTGTCGGAAAACCAGTAGGAGGCAAACGTCGATCCCAGACCGATGAGAATGTAGAATCCGAGCGTACTCTGACTGCCACCGGTCGCCCACCAAATGAGCATGATGACGCCCCACATCAACGCGAATAACAGCGTTGTCTTCAAGCCATTGCAATGGCCATGCACCTGCAATTTGCCGTTCATGGGCACCAGCGTAGAAACGGAGTCTGAGTTTTTGCTGGATATGCGCTGGAGACTGGGCTGCGGAAAGGACTAGGGGCAGTTGCGGAAGTTCGCACGCTCAGCTTCTCCCCGGGTGTCCGATTCTGGCGAAACGGACAAGCAGCAGGTCTTTCGCGCACATTACATGTCCGATTCACCAGAAGCGGACAAGTACAGGATAAAAAACGCCTTGCGTGTCCGTTTCTACAGAATCGGACACGCAAGGCGTCACTCCAAGAATGGCATCAAGCAATCAATCCGTCAGATTCGGACCACCTCACGCATGGGCCAGGGCGCGCATCTGTTCCGGATCGATGACCTTCTTGTGTTCGCGGCCTTCCTTCGCGCCTTCGGCACGTTCGAACGCATCGACCTTCTTCCAACCGGCGAAGTCAATCGGCCTGACACCGCGCGACTCCAGCAGTCGGTCGATGGATTCCGGATCGCGGTCCGCCGCCACACGACCACCTTCGGCTGCCTTGGACAGATCCTCCAGCATGTTGGTGACGATGAGCAGCGCGTCGGACTTGGTGGAGCCGATCAGTCCGACCGGGCCACGCTTCGCCCAACCGGTGGCATACAGACGTTCACGCACCTGCGCGCCGTCCTCGGCCGAAGCGGTCGTGGTGATGCGTCCGTCACCGTTCGCATTCGCCAGATGCGCGTGACGCTCGTCGTACGCGATGCCCGGTGCGGTGGCCGGCTTGTAGCCGATCGCATGGTATACGGCCTGCACCGGATACTCCTCGAATTCGCCGGTGCGGCTCATCTTGCCGTCAGCCGACGTTTCGGTCTTTTCCACGCGAATGCCAACGACCTTACCGTCCTCGCCCAGCACTTCGACCGGCGCGGAATTGAAGTGCACATAATACTTGCGATCAGCCGTATTACCCTCGTAATCCACGTCACCGTCATCTTCCATGTCTTCCGCCATCTCACGAATCGTGAACAGCTCTTCGACCATCTGACGGGTCAGCTTGTCTTTGCCGGCCTCTTCAATCGTATCTTCATCCAAATCGAAATCGTCTTCGTTAATGATCAGCTGCACTCCCGGCAGCTTCTCCATCTCACGCAATTCCTGCACGGAGAACTTGGCTTGCGCCACACCGCGACGGATGAACAGGTGCAGCACGCGAGCCTTGTTCGCCTTGACACCCTCGTACACATTGTCTGGAATGTCAGTGCGTTCCTTCAGATCGTCGGCATTGCGCATGAGTTCGCGCGCCACATCCATGGCCACGTTGCCACCGCCGATCACGGCGACTTCCTCAGCTTCAAGCGGCCACTCGCGAGCGCCGGTCGGATAACCGTCATACCATTCCACAAACTTGGCTGCGCCATACACGCCATCCAGGTCGGCGCCCGGCAGTCCAAGCGGCTTGTCCTCAACGGCACCGGTGGCGAACAGCACGGCATCGTAACGCTCGAGCAGCTCGTCGAGGGTCACATCCTTGCCGAATTCCACGTCGCAGTACAGGTGGATGTCGGGGTTGTCGAGCGTCTTCTCAAGCGCTGATGCGATGAATTTGATGGACGGGTGGTCGGGGGCCACTCCGTAGCGTACCAAGCCGAACGGCACAGGCAGCTTTTCGAACAGGTCGATGCGCGCGGCAGTGCCGAGGCCAAGCCCCTCGCCGAGCTTCTTCAACTGGCGCAGGAAAATGTCAGAGGAGTAGACGCCTGCAGGGCCGGCACCGATTACAGCAATACGAAGTTCATTAGTTTCAGTCACGCGCTCTAGCCTAATGCATTCCCTGCATTTGCGACAGGGGTGCTTATGCACTTTCTTACGACTTCTTCGCCTTGTGCGCACTGGCGTTAGTGTTTGCACTGAATCCAGATGAATCCAACGTGTGGCTGCATTAATCGTACGCGATGAGCGCGGCAGATGCACGTACAATCGCAAGTAATCGCAGAATCGCGAGATGGAGGAATCCGAAATATCGGAATTCGCCCATCCCGCAATCGCAAGCAAGTACTTATCAAGTACCAAGCAATCGTAAGAAGGTGGCAATGCGCATTCACATCACATATACCGGCGGCACCATCGGCATGATTGACTCGCCGAACGGCCTGATTCCGGGAGCCGACACTCGCGGATGGCTGTTCCGCCTGCTGGAGGACGCGCACATGGACGCAAGCCTGTTCACGTTCACCGAGCTTGATCCGCTTATCGACTCGTCGAACGCGACGCCTGACAATTGGCAGACGATGGTTGATGACTTGCGTGCGCATCACGATGATGCCGACGCGTTCGTGGTGCTGCATGGCACCGACACGATGAGCTATTCGAGCGCCGCGATTTCGTATGCACTGGCCGATTTCGGCAAGCCGGTGATTTTCACGGGCTCGCAGCATCCGCTCGGTAAAATCGAATCGGATGCCATTGCGAATGTCACGGGCGCGCTGAACGCCGCGATGAGCGGACGATTCCACGGTGTGGGACTGTTTTTTGGACATCACCTGTTTGCCGGAAATCGCGTGAGCAAGTCGTCGAGTTGGGCGTTTGAAGGATTTTCGGCGCCTTCCGTCGGACCGCTGGCTCGTACGGGCATGCCATGGCACTGGTATGCAGACGATGTTGCTTCGGTCGGTTGCGGCTGGACGTCACCTCAGCCTTACTCCCGTCACGATGTTGCTGTGATTGATATGGCGCCCGGCATTTCCGCGGCGCGATTGGAAGCGATGCTTACGCCGCGTCCGGAAGCGGTATTGCTGCGCGCGTACGGCGTCGGCAATGTGCCGAGCGACGAACCGGGATTGACCGATGTGATTGCCGACGTGCTGCATGACGATGTTCCCGTTGTGATCGCGTCGCAATGTCAGCAGGCGGAAGTGCTGCTCGGCCATTACGAGACGGGCGACGCGATCGCTCGCGCCGGCGCGATCGGATCCGGTGATATGACGCTGGAAGCCGCGTATGCGAAAATCATGTTCCTGCTGTCGCAAGGCGTGACCGGAGCCGACTTTGGCAAGTGGATGCGCGTATCGATCGCTGGAGAAATCTCGCCAAGCTCGTTGTAAACGCTTCCCCAAAACGCCGCGCATGACACCACTCCCCGCAATTACGCGGATTCGCCGCGGTCGAAAAGCACAGTGAGCGCCCACAGAATGCTGACCACGTCGATAACCTCCTGCATGAATGCGCCAACGACCACGGGAATCAGGTTGAATGCGGCTGCGACCATGCCGATGATGGCGAGGCTGAGACCGATCAACACCGCCTGAAGCATCACGTTTTTCGTACGGCGTGCGATGGCGATGGCACGCGGCACAGAGGCGATATCATCATTCATGATGACCACTTGCGCGGATTCGGAAGCTGCGGTGGACGTGCCGTCGGTCATGGCCATGCCGATGTCGGCGACTGCAAGTACAGGGGCATCGTTGACGCCGTCGCCGACCATCATGGTGACTTGGCGATTCCTGGATTCGCCAGTTATACGCCGCATGATGCGGGCGGGCATGGACTGGTTTTGGTGCGTGGACTCGGTGGCGTTCTTAACAGCGGCAACCTTATCTTCAGGGAACAGCTCGGATTGTACGTCATCGATACCGACCTCATTTGCGATGATGCGGGCGGACGCTGCCTTGTCGCCGGTAAGCATGGACAGCTCCTTGATGCCAAGCTCATGCAGGCGGGCCAAGGAACGTTTCGTATTCGCACGGGGCACGTCGCGAAGCACGATGCGGGCGGCCAGTTTGCCGTCGATCGCCACGTATGCGGCCATCTCGTCCGGCGCAAGCGAAGCGAACAGCGAGTTTGCGGTTTCGGACTTGCGGACGGGCGTCGTCTGCGACGCCTCAGCGGAAGGGGTGATGAAGGGGGTTACAACTGTAGACTGCGCATCGTCAGACATTCCGTCTCGTACTCCTAGGGTGTCCGATTCTGGAGAATCGGACATGTAGCGTTCACCCGACGCATGCAGGACCGGCGTGAATCCGGATTCGTCGGCCGTCACATACGCAAAACGCCCCACACGCACCCGATGCCCATTCACTTCGCCGGAAACACCTTTGCCTGAATCCTCCACAATGTTCTTCACCACCGGATAGTCGCGCCCATGCCCAGACAGATCACGCTCAGCGCACAACCGCTGCCCCGACGTATACCGCGCATACAAGTCGTCCATGGCCTTGCGCCCGGCCGCCGCAATGCCTTTCGACAGAATGTGCACCGAGTAACTTTCCACCACACCGGCCATCATGAGAATATGGTCTTCATTGAACGGCGAACTCGTTTCGAACGGCTTCTCCACGCGCACGACCTGCGGTTGCTTGACGGTAAGCGTGCCGGTTTTATCGAAGAAAATATGCGATACGCGACCTAGATTTTCCAACACGTCCTGTGCTTTAATCAAGATTCCCGCTTTGGCAAGACGCCCTGTTCCAGCCACATACGCAACCGGTGCGGCAATCAGAAGCGGGCAAGGCGTGGCGAGAACCAGCACCTGCGCAAATCGCAGCGGCAATCCGGAAACCGCCCATGCAATCCCAGCAATCGCAAGCGAAAGCACGGTAAACGGCACTGCAAGCATATCCGCGGTCTTCACGACAGCGGGGCGCGACTCTTGCGCCGACGAAACCAGCTCGAGAATCTTCTGATACTGCGAATCCTGCGCAAGTTGCGTGGCACGCATGGTCAACGTGGTCGAGCCATTGACTGCGCCAGACATCACGCGAGCGCCCGCATACACTTCACGCGGCACAGGCTCGCCGTTGATGTTGCTCAGGTCCAGCGTGGCCACACCCGACAGCAACTCGCCGTCGACAGGCACTGTTTCGCCAGGCAGAACCAGAATCACGTCGCCGAGCCGCACTTGATCGACGGGGACCGTTTCGAAGCGCTCTCCAGCCGCATCATACGTTTGCGAAGCATCTTTTGTGTCCGATTCTGGAGATTCGGACACATAATCATGCTTCCCACCGTCTTGGTTGTCCGTTTCTGCAGAATCGGACATTCTGACGGCACGGAATCCGTCGGCTGTCACGTCGGCCGTATGCTCGCTGCCCGTCGCATGCACATGCCCGCGCACTCCCGGCAGCGCAACCACGTGCGCGGTTCGGGGCGCCGCGTCAATCAGCGCAGTCAGGTTGCTTTCGGCCTTCGACTGTGCGAATTCCTCGATCGCCTCGCCGGATGAGATCATCAGCACCACGGCCCAAGCGGCCCAATACTCCTGCACTGCAACCGTCGACGCAATCGCAACGACCGCCAGCAGATCAACGCCAACATGGCCGTGCCGCAGATCGTCGATCATGCTACGCACCGTCACCACAATCGTGTATGCGACCAGCGCGATCACTATCCACTGTCCAACACCCGGATTAAACGCGCTCAGCCAACCAAAGCCAGCATGCAAATCGTGAGAAACCCACGCAGCCTCGCCCCACGGCCTCCACTCCCCCAGCAATGCCAACGGAATCGCGGCCAGAATGGTGATCGGCAATAACGGAACCTGCCTGCACAGTCGCCAGCAAATATCGATGATTCTACGCATGAGAATCTCCTTACGCTCGTATCGGACGCCTTGTTAACCCATCGGCGCCTCGCCCGCGCGAGCCATCGATACACGGCGTAAAAAGATATTTCCAGCGTAGCAAACATTTGCGATTTTCGTGTCGCAATTGCCAAAAATAGAAAAGCAGGACTGTACGATTGTTCGCACAGTCCTGCTTCTGCTTTTAACTTTTATTGGTTTTCCGCGGTTTTAACGTTCTCGCGATGACGTTCACAAGACGTTCTTGCGATTAAGCAACTCCAGTCGCGTCTTCGCCGTCAGCCTATCGGGTGGTCATCACCCTTATTGCAGCCAGCCGCAGCCGCATATTTCAGCCGACCGCAGCCATCCACGGCCAACCGCGGCGGTCCGTCGTGCTTTACCACAGGCCGAACGGGTCGAACAGGCCGCCACCATTACCGTAGCCGTTGCTACCATTGCCGTCGCTCTGTCCATTTCCGTTGCCGCTATTGCCGCCGTTACCGTCGTTACCGTAACCGTTGCCGTTCTGGCTCTGGCCATCATTGCCGTTGTTCTGCTGGTTCTGGCTGTTGGAGGAGTTCGTCTGGGATTCCTCCTGGTCAAGCGTCACGTCAAGCTCCATGGTGTTGCCGTCACGCACGACCGTCAATGTCACCTTGTCATTCATGGCGGAGGCGCGCACATAGCCGAGCAGCGAATAGTTGTTGTTCACCGCCTTGCCGTTGAACGCCACGATGGAGTCACCAGCCTTCACTCCGGCCTTGGCTGCCGGGCTGTTGTCGACCACGGACTGCACCTGCGTGCAACCGCGGGTCACGCCGTCCGCCTCAACCGTGGAGCTCTTGATGGTGACGCCGAGCGCCACATGCTGCACGGCGCCGTTGTCAATGATTTCGTTGGCCACACGCTTTACCAGGTTCGATGGAATGGCGAAGCCGATGCCGATGGATCCGGCTGTGCCAGAAGACGTTGTGGTGGATGCGATGGACGAGTTAATGCCGATCACCTGACCGGCCGCATTGAAGGTCGGACCGCCGGAATTGCCTGGGTTGACGGCCGCGTCGATCTGCACGGCGTTGGTGACGATGTCGTTGTTGTTGTCATCGGCCACGGTCACCGGGCGGTTGAGCGCGGAAACGATGCCGACGGTTGCGGTGTCATCGTAGCCGAGCGGGTTGCCGATGGCCATCACGGATTCACCCACGGCAAGATTGTCGGAATCGGCAAATTCCGCGGCCTTCAGACTGCTCGGAGGATTATCGAGCTTAATTACGGCCAGATCGGTGGTGGTGTCAGTGCCGACGATTTGCGCTGAGTAGATGGTGCCGTTGGCAAGCGTCACTTGAATCTGCTTCGCGCCGGAAATCACATGGTTGTTGGTGACGATGTAGCCTTTGTCGCTGATGATTGCGCCGGAGCCTTTGGCGCTGCCGTCGCTGGTTGCCACGTCAATGGACACCACAGAATCGGACACTTCTTTCGCCACTGCGCTCCAGTCTGCGGCCTCGCCGGATTTGGCTTTCGCCGAACCAGATCCGGACGTGTTGGATTTCACGCTGGTCAGTGAGCTGGAGGTGGGTACGGTCACCCATCCATTGGTGATTGCCGCGTAGCCGACTCCGAGACAGAGGACCGCGGAAACAAGTGCCGCCACCACGCCGGTCATCACATGACCGGTCACGCCGGAAGCGAACTTCGGCTTGGCTGCAGCGCCATTTTGCTGCGGGGTACCGAACGGATTACCGTTATTCGGATTTCCAAACGGATTACCATTATTCGGATTATTCGGCCCGGCCGGCGGCACGTTGGCACCGCCTTGCGCCGTGGGCTTCATGAACGGATTACCGTTATTCGATTGCGCGTTCTGCTGATTGTTCTGCTGATTTCCACCCACATACGGATTTCCGAAGAAAGGATTGCGAGGCCGCTGCGACTGCTGCGGAGCCTGCCCGTATGTGCCATATTGCGGCTGCGGAGGCATGTTCGGCGCGTCACTCGCCGTACCGTTCGCGGCTGCGGTGTCATCAGCCGGCTGCGTCGGCACGGGACCGTACGCACCATATTCCGGTGCCGGACGGTACTGCTGGGCCGGCGCATCCTGCGAGGAACCGCCAACCACGGTACGCTCGCCCGCTGCGGAAGCGTAATCCGGAGTATCGCCCGCCACAGTCGCGGATTCCGCCGAAGCGTCGTCGTTCGCAACAGGCATGGCGGCCGTCGGCTGATTCTCAATACCGCTCTGCACGTCAATCGGTTCGGTAGCCGACTCTGCAGCATACGGCTCGCCTGCGTAAGTTTGCGTCTGTTCCGCATCAACCGGCGGCATCGGCACGGTCTGCTGTTCGTCATTCTGCGGCTGCACGGCGTTCTGGTCGTTCTCTTCAGCCATTTTCGCTCCTTATTCGTCTCGCGGCATTTCACAAATCAGCAATCGTGCCGCTCGAACTGCTATCTACGAGTAAAGATACTCGCTCTGGAAGTTTCCTGAATGTTTGTTGAAAGTAGCAACCGAATCTCTTGGCAGTTCTCTCCATACGGTGCCAGAGGCTATGCGATGCAACTTGACAAACCTCAGCCGATACGCCTTCTCACAACCATCGCAAGAAATTCGATAACTCATTCGCGTTATATGTGGCAGAAATGCAGCCACACAAAAACTCATTTGCGCTATATGTGGCACTTTCCTCTGCGCAGATGGGTTCAAAACGTCGTTTCAATACCCCCTAACGACTCTTATTTTCGGAAAACTGCCACATATAAGGGAAATCACATTTTTCAACGGAACGAATCTGCCACATATAAGGAAAATCGTATTCAGCCGGCGAACGACGTAGCCACCGTCGGCAATCGGCGCTATCGCATACAGTTGAAAGCATGACAAGCTTGAACGAACCACAGATCAACACGGCGGCGCACGAAACCGCGGCAACAGCCGCAGCGAACATGGCGGCACCAGTCGAAAACCTCATCGAACATCCGCGTGGAGCGGAACCAGGCAAGCCGGGCCGCCGCGACGCCTTCTATTTCGAGCAGAAAACCCGCCTTCCCGACGCGGCCGACGGCAAGGGACGCGGCGGCGCACGATACGGCCGCACCGGCACCATTCATACCCCCCACGGCGATATTCACACTCCGGCGTTCGTGCCCGTGGCCACGCAGGCCGCGATGAAAGCCGTGCTGCCCGAAACCATGAAGGACCTCGGCGCACAATGCCTGCTGTCCAACGCGTTTCACCTGTATGAACGCCCCGGTGAGCAAGTGCTCGACGAAGCCGGCGGTCTTGCCAAATTCATGAACTGGAACGGTCCGACCTTCACCGATTCCGGCGGTTTCCAAGTGCTTTCACTCGGCGCGGGCTTCAAGAAAACCCTCGCCATGGATGTGACCGGAATGAAATCAGACGACGTGATCGCCGAAGGTAAAGAGCGCCTCGCGTTCGTAGACGAGGACGGCGTAACGTTCAAATCGCCGCTCAACGGCTCACTGCACCGTTTTTCCGCCGAAATTTCGATGGGAATCCAGCATAAGATCGGTGCCGACATCATGTTTGCGTTCGACGAGCTGACCACACTGATGAACACGCGCGGCTACCAGGAACGTTCCGTGGAACGCACCTACCGTTGGGCGCAGCGTTGCGTTGCCGAGCATAAGAGGCTTACCGAAGAGCGCGTCGGCAAGCCGTATCAGGCGCTGTATGGTGTGGTGCAGGGCGCGAATTATGAGGATTTGCGCAGGCATGCGGCCGAACAGATCGCTTCGCTGGATTTTGACGGCGTTGGCATCGGAGGCGCGATTGAAAAGCGCATTATCGGCGACACTTGCGCTTGGATTTGCGATGCGATGCCGGAAAGCCGGCCACGTCACGTGCTCGGTATCGCTGCAGTCGACGACATTTTCGCATGTGTCGAGAATGGTGGAGACACGTTCGATTGCGTCGCACCGGCGCGTTGCGGCCGAAATGGCGCGATTTTCACGCGCGACGGACGTTACAACATCAAGCGCGCGCAATTCAAGCATGATTTTGGCCCGCTTGAAGAGGGCTGCGATTGCTACACGTGCACGCATTATTCGCGTGCTTACGTGGATCATGCGTTGCGCGCCCGCGAATTCAACGGTTTTACATTGGCCACGATCCACAACGAGCATTTCTTCGTGAAGCTGCTGGACGACATTCGCGCGTCGATTGACGGCGGATATTTCGACGAATTCCGCGACGAAGCCTTGGCCCGCTTCTACGCCAACGGTTCCCGCGGCTAATGCATTTCACGCGGGCTTTCCGCCCAAACGAATGCTGAACCACACTTCCGCATTCCAAGGCGCCGACGAACAAACCCGTCGGCGTCTTTTTTTCATGCGTGTCGCGCCGCTTGAATTTTCCTACGGAAAATGGCGGAATTTAAGGATGGCTCCGTCGTACGGAAGCTCCCAGAGCTTCCTCCCTCCTCGCGTCGCGCCGCTTGAATTTTCCTACGGAAAATGGCGGCGCGACACGCCGATTTGAGGTTGTGTGGGTTTTGGTGTAGATTAACTCACTGTCTGCGAGCGTGGCGGAATGGTAGACGCGCTGTCTTCAGGTGGCAGTGAGTGTATGCTCGTGGGGGTTCAACTCCCCCCGCTCGCACCATGATGAAAGGCCGGAGCTGAAAGGTTCCGGCCTTTTTCGTTTCCCAAACGGCAGTAAGGCTCAGCGGCTCCCGACACCTCCAGTGACTGGAAAAATCAGGACTCGTGGTCGGACGTGCGCACCATAAGTGTCCGATTCTGCAGAATCGGACAGTTTGTGGAGAATGGTTAGCGCACGAGGAAGACCATGATGATGATCATGGCGAAGCCGGTCAGGTCGGTGAAGGTGAACGTTTCGCCAGCCCATGCCACTGCGGTGATGGTGGCCATGACCGGTTCGCTGGTGCCGAGCATGGTGGCACGCACCGCACCGACGCGCATCACGCCTGCCATGTAGAGCCAGAACGCGAGGAACGTGCCGCATACGATGGTGTAGAGCAGCAGGAGCACGCCTCGCGCGTCCAGTACAGGAATGTTCGCCCACGGTTGCGCGAACGGGCATAGGATGAGTCCGGACATGAGGAATGTGATGCCGTTGATGGTCATGTTGCCCCATTTGAGCATGAGTACGACTGGCAGGATAGACATGGCCGCGGTGCTCGCCGCGTCGATCAGTCCCCATGCGAGCCCCTGCCATGGCAGCGACAGCGAGGCGAAGTTGCCGCCGGTGGCGATGAGGAACGTGCCTGCGAATGCCAGGAGCACGCCGACCAATTCACGCTTGAGAGGCAGTCGTTTGACGCGCAGGCATACCCAGGAGAGCACGAAGACCAGGTTGAGCGTCTGCAATACGGTGGCGGTTCCGGAGTTCGTCCAGTCGATGGTCATCAGGTAGGAGACCTGCACCAGAAGCACGCATATCAGTGTGGTGACCAGATATTTCGGATACGATTTGGCGTCTTTGACCGCTCCGGCGAGTTTCTGCGGCGTGGTGATGGCCGATCCGACCAAGAAGATCAGGCTGGCGAATAGCGCGCGCACGCAGGAAAGCCAGACCGGATCCAGCTGGTAGTCGCGCATCAGCAGTTTGGCCACGGTACTGTTCATGCCCCACATGGCACCGCCCAGCAGTGTCATGCCAGTGCCGATGAGCAGACTTTTCGGCGTCTGCTCCAGCACATGTTCCGTTTTTTTCGCAGTTTTTTGCGATTCGGAAGTTTTCTGCGATTGCGACGCCTGTCCCGACGTTTGCTTTGCCACGGCCTATCCTCGCTCTCTCCACGGCTTTCACGGCAAATTCACGGCGATTGTAACGCACACGGTGCGCATACTAAACGTCAGCTATGCAAAACAGATTTATTCCGCCAAACTTGCGTTCGGCGCCGCCAAAAAAACGAGGATTTTGTCAAGATATGATTCGAGCACGGCATTCGGCATGGAGAAAATTTCGTGCAATGACTGGCTGTACCGCACTTTTTCGATGGAACCGCCACCTTCTCGCACACGTTCAACGAAGTCATCTTGCGGTCCGTTGAGCACCCACACGTCGCGGCCGGCTTGGAATAGCAATACCGGGGCTTCGATGGCTCCGCACATGTCAGGTTTGAGCACGGCGCGGGAAAGCGCCATCGCCTGGTTTGCCCAATCGAAAGTGGCAGCATTGGTCTGGCATGACTTGTCTGTCAAACGCTGTTTGTGGAACCAACGGATGCGCGCTTCGGAGGCTCCCTTGTAATCGTCGGGATTGAGGTTTCCGTCGAAATCGGTATGGCCGAACACGCGCGATTTGCCGAAACCAAGCCCGCAGATCACGCCGACCACAATGCGTGCAATCCACGTTGGCATGCCGACCACCGGCGCGATCATCGGCGTGGACAGTACCGCTTTGTCGAACAACGACGGGTAGCGTTCCAGCACGGCCGCCCCGATGCCACCGCCCATGGAATGGCAGTACAAGTACATTGGACCATCTCCAGCCACTTCGCGACCCACGGTCTGCGCGAACGTGGCGAAATCGGCCACATACCGGCGCCAATCGTCGATCCATACCAGGCTCGGGTTGCTCATGTCGTGCGTGGAATGGCCATGTCCGCGATGTTCGAACACGCATACGGAATAGCCGGCCAGTAGGAAGTACCACACCATTTCGCTGTATTTGCGTCCGAATTCGGTGAATCCGTGCGAAATCACCACCGCACCGCGGAATACGCCCGATGCGCCGTTTTCACGCAATGCGTCGAATTTGTGCGCGTCGTAGCAGGAGTAATGCAACCGTCCAGGATGCTCCAGCTTAGGTAGCATATTGTCATCCCAATCAACGACGGCAGGTTCCATCCAGCCTTCCGTCATGCAGTTACGCAGCGCAGGCAGTACCGTTTCGTCCATTTCGGCGTCGTAGCGCGCCTCATCGATGAGCGTGATAGTCATGAATTCCATCTTAGGCGAACAAAGCTAAGACAAAACTAAGCACAAGCATGTGCGCTGTATAACGATGTATCAACAGTGCGTCACGCACTGTATCGCCACCCCGCGCGTCATCCTCGCATACTATGGAAGCATGAAATGTGTTTCACTACTGATGGTGGTGACGTTGTCTCTCACCAGCACACCAGCATATGCGTATGCAACAACTCCCGTTGACGGCAACGACGATATCTCCGCTGCCGCGAATACCAACTGCCCAACATGGCTGCAATGGCTGTGTGGGAAAGGAAAGTGATCGCATAATGACCACGTCGGAAAGGCATCCTAAGATTCATCGCATCGCGCTGGTCGACAATGATCCGCGAGCGCTGGATTCGCTCAGTGCCGTCATTGCCTGCAAAGTGCCGACCGCATATGTGGTGTGGACTGCGACTTCTGGCGATGAGGCGATAGAACGCTGTCAGGACGCGAACAGCAATATCAGTTTGTTGATTCTTGATATGTCGATGGAGGGTTTGCAGGGGCCTGCTACTTGTCGTCGGTTGCGTTTGATGGGCAAGCATATGCCGATTCTTGGTGCGACGAGTTTTTCCATCAAGAGTTATCGGGACAAGCTGGTAGAGGCTGGTGCGCAGGGTTTGGTTGGTAAGGAGAATGCCGACCAGTTGGCGCAGATTATTATGCGTATGTGCAATGGCGAGGTGATGGAGGGGTTTGAGACGCCTGCGTTGGCTAATTTGCGTATTAGTAGGGAGGCTGAGACTGCGCCTTCGCTCACTGTTCGTGAGGAGCAGATTATTTCTTTGTGTGCGGAGGGCATGCTTGATCGAGAGATTGCCGAGCGTTTGGGGATTTCCGAAGCCACCATCCGCAAGCATATGCAAAGTATTTTAAGGAAGCTCAACTGTAAGACTTCGCGTCAGGCAGTGGCATTGTGGGTGAGGTCCAATGCGTTCTAAACCTGCAGCTCAGTACATTACGTGGCGGAATCGTGTGCGCACGTTGCATCCGAATTTGTGGCATCCAATCCGTTTTATCATCATGTTGATCGTGCTCGTATGGACCGTATATGGAGTTTGTTACGAACCGCCTACCGACATATCTGGCGTGGTTTGGATTGCGATGCTGGTTGCAGCGCTCGTGGTATCTCCATTATTTCCAAAAAGCATGTCGGTGGCGATTATTGTGATTGCCTATGCTGGCGATCTGTTTACCTCTTACGCAAGTTCGGGTAATTCTCTTCCCACGCATCTCTACGCTTATGGCATGCTTGCGTACAGTACCAATGTCATTATCGCGGCAGCGCTGTTCACATATTACATTGCTACTATCCTGCTGATTTCGCCTCCTAGCCCAGGCACTAACCCTGTCTCCATGATCAGTATGTATGCCATGGTACTGCTGCTCGGCAGGGCGTTGAGTTGGAGCGAGAAAACGACGCGGAAGCGTTTTGAAGCGGCGCAAAACAAGAATCGGTTGCAGGAGTTGGAAAGCCGCGCACGCATTGCCGACGCTATTCACGATGCGGTGACGGGCGATTTGTCGGCGGCGGCGTTTGTGGCACAACGGCATGTTGACGGCGTTTCAGGCAGCCCTAGTGTCGCTGCCGGAGGCCCTGTCAGCGCAGCCGATGCAGCCGACGCCGAAGACTGGCGTCAGATCAACGAATACATTCTTTTCGCATTGACGAATGTGCATCGCGTTATCGACGAATTGAATATGGATGCCACCGTCCTCCCCGGCGATGCTGACGGCGAAGCGCTGGCCAATCTGCTGCGAGCCACCATGAACGACGGCGACCGACGTTTGCGTAAACTCGGCTTCGAAATCACGTCCATACGGCACTGTGCGGGTGGCAAACCGAGTGCATCGCGGGAGACCGCCGAGCTTGTCAATAATCTGCTGCGTGAAATCTATGCGAATATCGCTCGTCATGCTGCCCCGGGAAGCAAAGTTGATCTTTCGGTGATACTTAGACCGAATGCCATTGAAATCACTCAAATCAATCCCATGAAAGAAGGGATAGCCGGAGCCGACGGGCACGATAACGAACTTCCTGGCGGCCATGGGCTTGCCTCGTTCAAGAAGCAACTTGAATCACATCAGGGCACGCTCACCGCGTCCGCGCAGGACGGCAGTTGGACGCTTTTCGCGTATATTCCGGTGACTGTCATCGACGATTCGCCGGGATTGTTTGAGCAAGTGCAGGCGTGATCGTGCATATTGCTATTGCAAATCTGACGTGATTCACGTGTTTTCTGATGTGATTCACGTTTCGACTTTGCTTGACATTCGCCTATTTCTAACGATTTTCGGCTTTTCCAAACCCAAATTGGGGGGGGGTACACAAATGTGGTACCCCCTCGCTTGCGAAGTCGCTTTCGCCTGTTTTATGTTGGCAATCGAGAAGGGAATGCGTTCGCCCACGACGCTCGGATGCTTGGCAGTTCGGGAGTCGCGGGAGAACGCGTTTTGCTTTTGTTCGTCGCTTTTGCTTGCGCTGTTGCAGCTATCATTACAGCGCTATCGGCTCAGCACTACCGTTCCAATGCTTTCGCGAGGAAATCGCGCTGCAGGATCAGCAGATTTTCAGCGACGGTTTCGTCATTGGTCATATGCGTGATGCCGGTCAACGGCAGGAACGTGTGCTTGCGTCCGGCCGCCATCAGCGCTTGGCTCAGGCGTAGGCTGTGCGCGATCGTCACATTGTCGTCGGCGAATCCGTGAATGAGCATGAGCGGGCGATCAAGCTGAGGCGCGTCGGAGATGATGCTGTTACGTTCGTACACGGCCGGGTCAAGACCCAAGTAGCGTTCGGTGTAGTGCGTGTCGTACAGCGTCCAGTCGGTCGGAGGTGCGCCCGCGCAGGCCGCAGCGAAGGTTTCCGGCGCTTCCAGCACGGCGAGCGCGGAAAGGAATCCGCCGTACGACCAGCCGATCATGGCTACGCGGTTGAGGTCGGGTTGCGGGATGGTGGTTTCCGAGGATTCCTTGTTTTCTTGCGCGGCCAGTGTTGCCAACGCTTCCGGTAGCGCACGTACGGCGTCTACTTGGTCTTCGAGCGTCACGGATTTCATGGTTTCGTAGATGGCACGGTCCCATTTCGGCCCGCGTCCGGTGGTGCCGCGTCCGTCGGCGGTGACCACGATGTAGCCTTGGTCGGCCCACCATTGCGCATCCCAGTAGAAGGATTGGTTTTCAACGACTTGCTGGAATCCGGGACCGCCGTAAGGCTTCATGAGCACCGGCAGAGTGTCGGCATGCGCGTATTCGCTGCTAGCCGAGGGGAGCACGATTGCCGTGTACAGGCCACGTTCGCCTAGTCGGGTGAAGTGTACGTTCGGCGTGAATCCGGGGGTTTCGGCATGGTTTTCGATTGGTGAGACCACCATTGACGCCACATCTGTACCATTTTCGTCGGTTGTGACGATGTTCATGCAATGCTGCATTTGCGCAGTTGCATCATCCATGCCGCGTCCGGTCACCACGCAGCCGTTGCCTGCGCGAGACATGGTCCACTGGCCGGGCGCGTAGGTGAGGGGTTCCCATGTGCCGTCATAGCGGATCGACACCACGTCGAAGCTGCGGGCGTCATGATCGGCGGCGTTGGACTGCCAGAGGAATGGCAGGCTGTCGTCAGGCAACAGTTCGGGGGTGCGTTGTACCACGCAGAGCACGTCGTCGTCGGTCACATTGAGCACTTCGCGCACCTGCAGTCCGGCCGGCGTGAAGGGCACGCCATCGACGGTAAGGCGGTTCGTGTCGGCATCCATGTCGTTCATCGCGCAGATCAGGCGTCCATTCGGCGTGAATGCGGGCGTGCCGTGGATCAGATCGAGCCAGTAGGCGTTGCTGTGTTTTTCGAGCACGCGCGTGCTGCCCGGGCGTTCACCTTCGGCATATTCGGGAATGGCGATGGAGAAGGTTTCGACTTGATCGCCTTCATCGTCGGTGAATCCGTTTTCCGCGTCTCGCATGGTAGCGATCGGTTCGCCCACGCGGATGGCGAGCACCTGATCGTGCTGCTGGAGTCGGTCTTGCACGAGGATGATCGGCTCATGCCCGCTCGTCCAGCTGACTGCGGCCAAATATTCGTAAGTTTCATGATCCCACGGCACCTCATTCGCGATTGCCCCGTAGCAGCAGTTGTCGCTGTCGAAGCCAAGTTCCAGCAGGGTCAGTCGCACGTTGGCATTGGCGGTCAATGCTTGCGGATAGCGGTTGGATCGTGCAGGATTCGCAGGATTAGCTGGGTCCGAAAGATGCCAGATTGGTTCCGGGGATTCATCGTAGGTTTCGAACAGCACATATTTGGAATCGGGAGACCACCAGAAGCCGTCGTAGCGGTCCATTTCCTCGCCTGCTGCGAATTCCGCCAAGCCGATCTTCCATTCGCCGTCTTGCGGGATTGAAGCGACTACCGAAATCGCGTCTCCGATTTCGCAATCGTCGTCACCGAAAGCCGTGTCGAAAGCGGTATCGGCAAGATCGACATTCACCAGATAGGTGCCGGTGGTGTACATGACATGCTGCCCGTCAGGGCTGATACGCGGATTCAGTACCGGCTTGAGCTCGTCTTCTTCTATGGTGATAGCTCGCGTCACGCCGACTGCGATGTCGGTGAGGAAGAGTTGTCCGTTGATGGTGAAGGTCACGCGGTTGCCACTTGCGTCGATGGAATAGCCGACGATTCCGGAACCACCTTCGCGTGCACGTTCGCGACGCGCCCGTTCCTCAGCGGGAACGTCTTCGGCGTCGGCATCGGCGAGCAGCGTGCGTGGATCGGCAAGCAGCATTTCGCTGGCGTTGCCGTTTTCGTCGATCACGCTCATCCACAGTGAGGTGACGGTGTCTTCCGATCCGTCGGAACGCAGGAACAATGCACGGGAACCGTCTGCAATCACACGCGCGGAACGCGGAGCTCCGCAGGAAAACCGCAGTGTACGAGCTTTTTTACGAGGAAACTGTCGAATCGCATCTGTCATATTTCCAACCTATCACCATTCCATATCTCCTTTCCCACAGACATCCATCGCACAGTATGGAATCGAAATGATGGTGACAAACCCAGAATCATATACCCCCTAGATGGTATGAAGACCGAAATATTGAATGAAATTTTTGCAATTAAAGAGCTTACGAATTGGCGCTCGGCGCTCTACCGCGTAGGATGGGTGAGGATAGAAAGGGACAAGCATGAGTGTTCTCGACCGATTTGAGAAGAGCGTGGAAGGCGCCGTCAACGGGGTTTTCGCCAAGTTCGGGTCCAAGGACCTGCAGCCCGTCGACCTTTCCAGCGCGCTGGAACGTGAGATTGATAAAGAGGCCATGCCCGTCACGCGAGACCGTACCGTGGCGCCGAACGAGTACCGTTTCAAACTCAGCACACCGGATTTCAACAACATCGTCGATTGGGGTGCCGAGGCGCTAGCCAACGAGCTGGCCGACAACCTCACCCAGTATGCGAAGGACCAGCATTACGCATTCGTAGGCCCGGTCGTGGTGATCTTCGAAGAGGACCTCGACCTGACCAAGAGCAACTTCAAGCTGACGAGCGAATCCGTGCAGGGCAACACCGTGCCCGTCACCACCGAGGCGCAAACCGAGGATTGTCCGATGCTGGAGATCGGCGAGCACCAGTATCTGCTTACGGAAAGCAAGACCATCATCGGCCGCGGATCCGACTGCGACATCGTGATCGACGATCCGGGCATCTCCCGCCGCCATATGGAGATTGACGTCACCGACAATGGCAGCACCGTCATCGCGCGCGATCTGGGCTCCACTAACGGCATGTATGTCGAAGGCCACCATGTCGAGGCGGCCACGCTGCTCGACGGCAACACCATCACCATCGGCCGCACCCGAATCCTGTATTGGGCCTCTTCGCAGGATCAGGAGTAACCAACCCCAATCTCGGGAGTTGCCTCTATGCTCACTGAACTTACTTTCGCGATCCTCAAGTACGGCTTCCTCGTACTGCTTTGGATCTTCGTAGCCTGCACGGTGCGTTCGCTGTACAGGGATGTGGAAACGCTCAGCCCGCGCAAGTCGCGGGCTCATCGCCGTAAGGAGCGTCGCGCGCGCAAGGCCGTCGAAGCGCCAGCGCCCGTGGCCGCCCTCGCGCCGGCGGTCAGCGCTACATCAAGTGCCAAACCTACCTTGCTGGTCATCATCGATGGCCCTCTTGCCGGCAGTTCCGTCCCCCTGACCGGCAACACCATCACGCTTGGCCGTTCCGCATCGAACACCGTGGTCTTGGATGATGAATTCGTCTCATCCCACCATGCGCGCGTCTACACGGATCCCGCCACCGGCAAATGGGCCGTCGAAGATCTGGGTTCCACCAACGGCACTGTGGTCAACCAGCAGCGTCTGAACGCGCCGATGATTCTCGGAACACGCATTCCCGTACGCATTGGCGCAACCACCTTCGAATTGAGGTGACCTGTTTGCCGACTTCCCCCGCTTCACAACCGCTGTTCATGTATTCCACCGTCGTTTCCGACGTGGGTACCGTACGTTCCAACAATCAAGATTCCGCGTTCGCAGGCGAGCATCTGATCGCCATCTGCGACGGCATGGGCGGCCATGCGGGAGGCGACACCGCCTCCACCATCGCCATCCGTTCGCTGGCCCACATCGAGCAAGACAATGTGCAGGGCGATGTCCAGATTATTGCCCACATGCTGAAAACCTCGGTGATGGCCGCGCATGACGCGATCGTCGGCAAGGCGAAACGTGAACGTCGTCTCGCGGGCATGGGCACCACCGTCACTTCCGTCGCACTGGTTGCGGGATATTGGGTTGTGGCGCATATCGGCGATTCCCGCGCGTATCTACTACATGACGGCCGTTTGATCCGCATGACATCCGACCACAGCTATGTGCAGCATTTGATTGATACCGGCCGCATCAGCGAGTCCGAGGCGCGCAATCATCCGCAGCGCAACGTCGTGATGCGGGTTTTGGGCGATTTCGATATCGACTCGCGCCCGGACATCGCCGTACGCAAGGCGCATCCGTCCGACCGTTGGCTGCTATGCTCCGACGGCTTGTGCGGCGTGCTTGAGGATTCCACGTTGCAGGAGGTGCTATCCACCTGCTCCGATCAGGAAGAATGCGCTCAACAGCTGGTTTCGATGGCGCTTCGTGCCGGCAGTACCGACAATGTCACCGCGGTCATCGCCGACGCGACGCTCGCCCTCGACGCGGACACGTTCGACCTGCCACATCAGACACCGCTGGTCGGCGGCGCGGCCAGCGCAAGCCTCGAACCGATCGCCGACATCATCAACGAGCCGGTCGCATCCGCACCCGCACTGCGCGAAGGCAAGAAGTCGCCGGCGGCCCGCGCGGCGGCATTGCGCAACGGTAAGAATCCCGACGAAAACGACAATCCTCAGGAACAGCGCGTGGCACAACCATCCACAGTACGCGAGGAAAACGGCGACCGCACCAATCCCGATACCGGAGAAATCCCCGTCGTACAAAAGGATGACGGCCGTATTTCCGCCGATCCAAACGATCCGGAAGTCGCCAAAGCCATCCACAACGAGCATATCGAGCAACGCAAGACGAAGCGATCACGCACCCGACGCAACCGCGTGATCGCCATCATCGTCACCATCGTGATACTGCTAGGGCTGGCGGGCGGCGCTTTCGCAACCTACCGCTGGAGCCAAACCAAGTACTATATCGGCGACAATAACGGCGAAGTGTCGATTTTCCAAGGCGTGCCGACCAGCCTGTTCGGCTTCCAGCTATCGCATGCCATCACCGACACCAATATGAAGACGAGCGAACTGCCGCCAAGTTGGCAGGAGCAACTCGCGCAGGGCATTTCCTTCGATACGTACGGCGAGGCGAGAACGCATACGCGCCTGATCAAAAAGCAACTGAAACAGCAGCAGGACGCCGAAGCGCAGAAGGTGCAAAACAAGACGAACAGCGGATCCGACAGCAAGTCGTCAAGCAAATCCTCTGATACGACTTCCGACAAATCGTCAAGCAAATCAGGTGATTCGGGCAACGCTTCGGCAGACAAGTCAGGCGGTGACCAGTCATGATGGCAACCCGTCTGAAGCAATTCGGCCTACTCTTGTTCAGCATGCTGATTTGCGGCGTCTCATTCTTCCAGATGTTCGAACGCACCGCTGGCGGTTTTCCGCATAGTTACCTGTGGATGCTTGCATTCGTCGGCGCATTGTTCCTGACTGCCTGGGGATTGCTGCTGCGGTTCCAGCCGTACGCCAACCAGGCGATCATGTGCTGCGTGATGGTGTTGACGGGCACCGGCATCATGATGATCGCCCGCATCGATCAGGATTTGAACACGTCCGTCGCGTTCAAACAGTTGCTTTGGCTGTCGATCGCGCTGGTTGTGGCCGATCTGCTGGTGATTTTCATGAAGGATTACCGTGTGTTGCGGCGGTTCTCGTACGTCAGCATGGTAATCGGTTTGGTATTGCTGCTGTCGCCGATGCTTCCGGTGGTCGGTTCCGAACAGTATGGCGCCCGTATTTGGGTGAAGATTCCCGGTTTGGGATCGTTCCAGCCAAGCGAATTCGCGAAACTGTTCCTTGCGTTCTTCTTCGCCTCCTACCTATATGACCACCGCGACCAGCTTGCGGTCGGCGGCAAGAAGGTATTGGGCCTGCAGTTGCCGCGCATCAAGGATCTGGGGCCGATCATCGTGGTGTGGATCGTGTCGATGGGCGTGCTGGTCATGCAGCACGATTTGGGCACGTCGCTCATGTTCTTCGCCATGTTCGTGTCCATGCTGTATGTGGCCACAGGGCGTACCAGTTGGATTGTGATTGGTTTCATCGCGTTCGCCGTGGGCGCGTTTGCGGCGGCCAACATTTTCAGCCATGTCGGCGCCCGTGTTGGCGCCTGGCTGCATCCGTTCGACTCGACGCAATACAACAAGGAGTATGGCGGCTCATACCAGCTCGTCACAGGTATTTTCGGCTTGGCATCAGGCGGCTTGATGGGCACCGGCCTTGGGCAAGGTCACCCGTCGCTCACTCCGATCGCCAACTCCGACTACATCTACGCGGCACTTGGCGAAGAGCTGGGCCTCACCGGTCTGATGGCCATTCTGATGCTCTATTTGCTCATCATCGCCGCCGGGATGATCACTGCGATGAAAATCAAGGATGGGTTCGGCAAACTTCTCGCATCGGGCCTCGTGTTCACCATGGCCTTCCAGGTGTTCACCGTGGTGGGAGGCATCACATTAGTCATACCGCTTACGGGTTTGACTCTTCCGTACATGGCCGCCGGCGGATCCTCACTCATAGCGAATTACATATTGGCAACACTCTTAATGGTGATTTCCAACTCGGCAAACAAACCCGAATCCGATATCAACAGCGACACGTTCCAATACGAGGCGATGCAGGCACTGAGCGCCCGCAAGCAGAGCCGCGCCCGCAGAAGCGTTGCCTCCGAGCAATCCGCTGCACAATCGCAAGCTGTTTCACAAGCAGCCACGCAAGCCGTTCCACAAGTCGCCATACCGGCCACCATGCAGCAATCGCAGGCAACGGAAATCATCTCCACGGAAACGCCGGTCGCAGGCACGCCAATCGTGCCCCCTGCTCCCCCATCGAATGGGTTCGGCACATCTGACATGACGAGCACGCCGAACCCATCGGGCAACACGTCAGAGGGGAGCCAAGCATGAATAAATCACTTCGCCAACTGTTCACCATCGTGGTGGCGCTGTTCGTCATTCTGGGCATGTCCACCACGATCATCACGGCGATCCGCGCGAACCAGCTCAACAGCGATCCGCGCAACACCCGCGCCCTCTACCACGAGTATGGTGCTCCGCGTGGCGCGATTCTCGCGTCGGACGGCTCCGTCATCGCCAAATCCGACCCGTCGAACGACGCGTTCTCCTATCAGCGCTCCTATGCGGCCGGCGAGCTGTATGCGCCGGTCACCGGCTTCTTCTCCATCAGCCAGCGCGGTTGGAGCGGTATCGAAGCCTCGCGCAGCTCGCTGCTGTCGGGCCAATCCGACCAACTGGTGTGGCAGCGGTTCAAATCGCTGTTCACCGGCCAAGAGAACAAGGGCGCGACCATCGAAACGTCCATCGATCCGAAGATCCAGCAGGCCGCCTACAACGGTCTCGCCAACAATGACGGCGCGGCCGTGGCCATCGAAGTGAAGACCGGCCGTATTCTCGCCATGGCGAGCACGCCAAGCTACGATCCGAACCAGCTGGCAAGCCACGACACGTCCGAAGCGAACGGCAACTATTCCACGCTCTCGCAAAACGAATCGAACCCGATGCTCAACCGCGTCACCTCGCAGCTGTATCCTCCGGGATCCACGTTCAAGACGGTGGTGGCGGCCGCCGCGTTGGAAACGGGCGAATACCAGACTGACACCGAGATTCCGGCCGGATCGAGCTATACGCTTCCAGGCACGGCCACGCAGTTGACGAACGCCGTGTCGCAGGCCGACGGTTCGGATGGCAAGATCACGTTGGAAGACGCGATGGCGTATTCGTCGAACACCGCATTTGCCCAGCTGGGCGTGGCTTTGGGCGACGAAAAGGTCTCATCCATGGCCGAAAAACTTGGTTTCGACAATCCGATCGCCGTCGACGGTTCCGAATCCACGGGCACGCCGTGGGTGAGCGTGGCGTCGAATTTCCCAACCGATGTGTCCGACGACAAGCTCGCCTTGGCGTCTATCGGTCAGGGAGACACCGTGGCGACCCCGCTACAGAACGCGCTGGTGGCTGCTGCAGTGGCGAACGGCGGCAAGGTCATGCGGCCGACGTTGGTGGATCGCGTGCGTTCCTCCGATCTGTCGGTCATCTCGCAGACCAAGCCGCGGGTGATGAGCCGCGCGTTCAGTTCGGACACCGCGGGCAAGCTCACGCAGATGATGGAAGCCGTGGTCACCAAGGAAAACCAGAATCTGGCCATCGACGGCGTGCAAGTAACAGCGAAAACCGGCACCGCGCAGATCGGCGACGGCAACACGTCCATCGATGGCTGGGTGATAGGATTCGCCCCTGCGGATGATCCGAAAATCGCCGTTGCCGTGGTGGTGCACAATGTGGACTTGTATGGCTCGTTCGCCGCAGGACCGATTATGAAAGCGATGATGCAGGAGGCGCTGGCAGAGTGAAACTGATTGAAGGACAGCTCATCCACCGACGCTACAGGTTGGATGCCCGTCTAGCCCAAGGTGGCATGGGCGAAGTGTGGAAAGGCTACGACATCCAGTTGGGCCGACCAGTGGCCATCAAGGCGTTGCGTGGCGATTTAGGGGTCACGCAGGAGGCCAAACTGCTTCGCTTGCGTGCGGAAGCGCATAATTCCGCCAATCTTGCACACCCGAACATCGCCGCGTTGTTCGAATATTACGAGCATGACGGCATCGGCTTCCTCATTATGGAGTATGTGCCCAGCAAGTCGTTGGCCGACCTGTTCCACGAGCAGAATGGTCCGATGGAGCCGACCCGCTTGCTGCCGATTCTCATCCAGACCGCCCGTGGCCTGTTCGTCGCCCATTCGCATGGCGTGATCCACCGCGATGTGAAGCCGGCGAACATCATGGTGTCCGATTCCGGCGAGGTGAAGATCACCGATTTCGGCGTCTCCTACTCCACTAATCAGGAGCAGATCACGCAGGATGGCATGGTAGTGGGCACCGCGCAGTACATTTCCCCGGAGCAGGCGCAGGGCCAGCATGCCACACCTCAATCCGATATCTATTCGCTTGGCGTCGTCGCCTACGAGGGCCTGTGCGGGCATCGTCCGTTCACGGGTGCCACGCCGGTTGACATCGCCGCAGCCCATGTCAACAATCCGGTTCCGCCGCTGCCTGACTCCGTCGATGTGCAGCTGCGTGAATTCGTCATGTCAATGCTGGCCAAGGATCCCCTTGACCGTCCGAAGGACGCGTTGACGGTGTCGCGCACATTGTCCCGCATCGAACGCCGTCTGCTCGACCAGCAGACACAATTGGCTGACACGATGGTGGTGCCTACAGGTGGAAGGCTTCCGCGCCGCGTGGTCAGCAGACCTCATATCTCCTTGATCACTGATGGGAAGGAACAGGGATGAACATCAACATGCCTACCTCTTTGGCTGGTGAACGTTACCAGCTCGGCCAACTGGTCGGCCGTGGCGGCATGGCCGAAGTGCACGTGGCGCTCGATACGCGTCTTGGGCGTACCGTCGCGGTCAAGATCATGCGTGCCGACTTTGCCAACGACAAGATCTTCCTTGAGCGTTTCCGTCGCGAAGCCCATTCCGTGGCGCAAATGAACAATCCCAACATCGTGAACATCTACGATTCGGGCGAGGAAGTCGTCACCACCGAAACCGGCCAGACCGAGCATCTGCCGTATCTGGTGATGGAGTATGTCAAGGGCCAGACCTTGCGCGACATTCTCAAAGTGAACGGCGCTTTGAGTCAGCGCGACGCCGAACAGGTGATGATGGGCGTGCTCAACGCGCTCGATTATTCGCATCGCATGGGCATCATCCACCGCGACATCAAGCCCGGCAACATCATGATTTCCGAGCAGGGCGTGGTCAAGGTCATGGACTTCGGCATCGCCCGCGCGCTCGACGATTCCGCCGCCACGATGACGCAGTCGCAGGGCGTGGTCGGCACCGCGCAGTATCTGTCTCCCGAGCAGGCGCGCGGCGAAAGCGTCGACATGCGTTCCGACCTGTATTCCGCAGGTTGTGTGCTGTATGAAATGCTTACTGGAAGACCGCCGTTTACCGGCGATTCCGCAGTGGCGATCGCCTACCAGCATGTTTCAGAGGTCGCCACTCCCCCAAGTTCGGTTGTTCCAGGATTGCCGAAGATGTGGGATTCGATTTGTGCGAAAGCGATGGCGAAGGATCGTCAGAACCGTTACGCCACGGCTTCCGAATTCAAGAACGATCTGCTGACGTTCATGAACGGCGGTGTGCCGATGGCTGCCGCGTTCAATCCGTTGACCGATCTGACCAATATGAAGGCACGCAAGCAGGCTGAAATGACTGCGAATACCGTGGCCATGACCCCTGCCGGCGAAACGACCGCAACACAGGCGTTCAATCCCGTCACAGGCCAGTTCGAGGCCGTGCCGAACCCGCAGAACGGCGTTGCCACGAAAACCCGTGCGGAACAGCGTGCGGAAGCCGCGAAGGCACGCAAGAAGAAGCAGATCATTATCGGCTCCGTCGTGGGCGGTCTGGTGGCTTTGCTGGTCATTCTGGGCGTGTTCTTCATGCTGAACAAGGGCGACTCCGCAGCCGACATGGTGGAAGTGCCTGATTTCACCGCCACGGCGAATATTTCCGAGGCGCGCGTCGAAGAGCAGCTCGCAGCCAAAGGACTGAAGCTCGACGCCCGCGAGGATTCCGATTCGAGCAAGCCGAAAGGCACAATCACCAAGCAGAATCCAAGGGGCGGCAAGAAGGTTTCCAAGGGCTCCACGGTTTCCGTATGGTTCTCCACCGGCCCACAGTCGGTCGCAGTGCCGGATGTGTCGAACAAGAGCCAAGACGATGCGAAGTCCATTCTTGAGGCCGCCGGCTTCAAAGTGGGCAACGTGCGTACGGTCGACAACGCATCCATCGAAAAAGACAAGGTGGTAAGCACCGATCCTGCCGCCAATTCGAAGCAAACCGAGGGCACGATCATCACGCTGTACATTTCGTCCGGCATGACCAAGATTCCCGACAATCTGATAGGACAGCCGAAGGATTCGGCCATTGAGCAGCTCAAGCAGGCCGGTCTGGCGCAAATCACCATCGAAAACGAGTATTCCGATTCCATCGCTTCCGGCGCTGTGACCCGTGTCGATCCAGGTGTCGGAAGCACGGTTGAGGCTGGTACCGCGGTCACAATTTGGGTGTCCACCGGCAAGCAGCAGATCAGCGTGCCGTTCATTACCAAGTCCACGACGCTGGCCGAGGCGAAAAGCATTTTACAGGCCGCCGGATTCCAAGTGAGTGTCAACGGGCCGCAGGATGACGATGCGACCGTCGTGTCGATGTCTCCGAATGGCGGCAGCCAAGCCGACAGCGGATCGACCATCACACTGACCACCACGAAGTCATCCAGCGACACCCCCAACACCGACACGAGCAACAACGGCACCAACAGCACCAACAACCAGCAAGGTAACTAGTAATCAGGGGAGGGAGCGGCGTCGAGCCGCTCCCTCCCCTCTCTTCTTCCCCTCAACCAACAAAAGCAGTCAGGGGCAGCGCCCAAAAAGAAAACTACTCGTTCACCTTAGGCCTCAATCCAATCGACTTCTCCACCGCCGACTCCTGCCCGCACACCTTCAGCCAGTTCGCAAGCAATCGGTAGCCGTCCTGCGTCATCACGGATTCGGGGTGGAACTGCACCGCGTACATCGGTTTGCTGCGGTGCTTAATGCCCTGCACGATGTGGTCGCTCTGCGTCCACGCGGTCACCACCAGATCTTCCGGCACGGAATCAGGCTCCACGGCCAACGAATGGTAGCGAGTGGCGGTCATAGGATTGGCCACTCCTTCGAAGATCTCGTCGTCGATGTGCTCCACCAGACTGGTTTTGCCGTGCATGATGGTAGGCGCATGGCTTACGGTGGCACCGAACACTTCGGCCAGTGCCTGCATGCCCAAGCAAACGCCGAACATGGGCTTGGACTGCTCCGCGCATAGGCGGATCATGCCTTCGCTGGCACCGGATTCCGCCGGAGCACCAGGCCCTGGGGAGATCAGCACGCCGTCATATTCGTCGATCACACCGTCCTCGCTCGGGTCGATCGCATCGTTGCGCACCACCGTCACCGTGGCACCCAACGTCTTCAAATATCCGACGATCGTGTACACGAACGAATCGTAATTATCCACGACCAGAATGCGTGCGGAATCGGTCATCATGCTCCTATCGACGTTGGAATCCCGACATCCGAATATTTCGAATCATTCGACTGCTTCAAATCCTTCGAATATTCCGAATGCTTGCGTTGTGCGAATACTTGCGTTTGAACAGCAGTCTACGTGCGCAACATGTCATGGCATGACGCGCGTCTCACGCAGCAACCGCAGCAACTGCAAAAAGCGCCTTATACGGCCGTGTAATTCGACATTTCCTGCAATGCCGGAATATTCGTCGCAGCCCACGGGAACAACCATTCAAAGCACGATGCGGCCGCCGCGAAAATCAACAACGCCATCAGCACGAGTCGAATCGGAAGTACGCCCGGCTGCAATCGCATCAATCCTCCGTACAAGCTGAATTCCGGCTTTTCACGACGTCCCGCGCGCACGTCGGCGAGGTACGGCCAACGCCATGCCACGAGCGCGGAAAGGAAGATGATCACGTATGCGGCAAGCGCGCCGAAAATCCACGGTTCAAGCGAGCTGACGGATGCGACGATCGACGATTTTTCGTTGTTGACGAATTTGACTTTGCCGTTGGAGTCGGTGGATGTGAGCTCCTGGGGGATGCCGTCGGACACCTTCGCCCAGTATGAGAATTCCGCGTAGCTGATCCAGCGGTGCGTCGGCGTGGAATATTTCGGTTCGCACGTAGTCATGGTCAGCATGCGTTTGGTCGGTGTAGCGCCGGGATTTTCGGGGTTGGCGGCGACCACTTCGATGTCGGTCGGCAGCACGATTTTGTAACTCGTGTAGTGGTACACATACCAGTAATCCTGCGTGCGGATGATAATCGGGTCGCCTTCCTGCAGTTTGTCGACATCGCCGAGTGGCTGTCCGTAGCCGTTGCGGTGGCCTGCGAAAGCGAAGTTGCCGACTTGGCCGGGCATTTGCGAGTCTTTGTAGTGGCCGAGGCCGTGTTTGTTGAGTTCGGTGAGGGAAGTTCCCTCAACGAGGTTGCGTTGCCATTGGCTGCCGAATCGCGGAATGTAGACTTGGGCGATCAGCTCACCTTCCTGCGCGCTTTGCGGTTGCGTTGGCGGGTCGCCTTCCTGCGCCTGCGCGATGGTGACGTTGTCGGATTGGCTCGGGTCGGACCATGATACGGATTGGCGCGTTTCGATTTGGTTGTGTTCGGCTTGCACGCCCGTCCACCACATTTGCCATGCGATGTAAAGCGCGCAGATGGCCGCTGCGGTCAGCATGAGTTCGGCGAGTATGCCAAGTATCGTCCATACCACGCTTTTGCGGCGTTGTCTATGTGCCACGTGCTTCATCGTTTACTTCCCCTCTTGCGATTCCTGCACATCTTGTAATTGCTGCGTTGCGTCCGTTTGCTGCGTTTCTTCTGTTCCGTCGCTCATCGCCTGCGCGTATTGCAGCGGCTGCTGCAGAGCGTCGGTCGCCTCGAAATGCAGTTTTTCTTTTTCTTCGACCTGCCAGCCTAAGCCGAACGCGCTGACGTACTGCCGGTATATGGTCACGTCCTGCGAATCGTCGAGCGCTTTTTTCATATTGTCGACCGGCCCGATCGCGGAAATGGTAAATGGCGGCGAATACTTTTTGCCCTGCAGGAGCAACACGTTGCCGGAGCAGCGCACCGCGGAGTTGAAGAGCACGCGCTGGTCCATGATCATCATGGATTCCGCACCGCCCGCCCACAGCGCGTTCACCACGGCTTCAACGTCTTGCTGATGCACCACGTAGTCGTTGATGTTGGATGTCGATCCGCTGGAGTCGATCATGTTTTCCCAAAGTGGCGAATCGTCGAGCGTCACCACGAGTCCGGGACCTTCCACCGCAGGCAGCATGGTGCCGGTGCCTGCGCTTTCGCTGTCTTGCGGGTCGGTGCCGTCCTGGCTGCTCAGTGTCTTGCTCAGATCGTTCACGCGGGAGCTGAGCGCGTCGACTTCCGTCTGCAGGGAGTTGACTTTTTTCACACGTTGTTCCACGAGTTCGGCGGTATCATTGGTCACCACGACGGAACGGTTCACGCGCAGGTTTGTGACGAGCAGGAATCCGGAGAACATGAGCACGAGGACTGCCGCCGCTCCGGCCGCTTTCGACCGTTTCGCAGTGTGCTTTCCGGTGTGCTTAGCCATGCGGACCTTCCTGATTCCTGTTAAGCAGTTGCTCTGATCGAGAACAGTTTTTACGCTGTGAGTTCGCCGCTTTCGAGTCTACCCACTATTATGACTTTTAGCCTATTAAAGGAGACTATGCTGATGGCTGACGAAGAGCTGCACGAAACCACCGCGGACGATCAGAACGATCTGCAGTCCACGAACGACACCGCTGCCGTTGAAGAGGGCAACAAAACCGTTCAGGATGGCGCTGATGAGACCACCGTCGAATCCGCTTCCGCTGATTCCAACGACGCTGACGATCTCGATATTCCGATGGACCGCGTCGAAGCGGTGCTGAACGCCACTGCCGACAAGGATTCCCTGAGCCCGCAGATGCAGCGCATGATGAACCGTCAGGCGGAAAACACCCGCCGCGTGGAGGAGACCATCAAGGGCACCAAGTCCAATCCACGCTGGTTCGTGCCTCTGTTCTGCGCGCTGATGATCATCGGCCTGGTTTGGGCCGTGGTCTACTACCTGACCTCCGACTACCCGATTCCGAACATCGGCGCATGGAATCTGGCCATCGCGTTCGCGATCATCATGGTCGGATTCATCATGACCATGTGGTGGCGCTGACCCACCGTTTCACGTTTATTGTTTAGGCAGCCTCGGTAGCACGTTTGAAGTAGGGGCGTCTGTACTCTTCGCACAGTCAGACGCCCTTTTCGCGTACCCTTTTTACGATTCTTTCGCAATCGTCTTGCTATTCCTGCGACTCGTCTATCACTTGTCTCGTGTTCTTCTCAATTCCGGTTCGCTTGTTCAGATTTTCGACGTGCGCAGCAGCACATGATCGCCGCCTTGCATGGTGGTACCAAACAGGTAGACCGTCCCACCGTCAGCAAGCTTCAATTTCTTGCGTAACTGCGGTGCCGTAAGCGGGAAATTACGTACCGCGATATTCGCTTGTTTCGCACCATTCAGCAATCGTTTTATATCTTTTTTATTCATGCTTCCGACTGCTTCAATCGCAAATCCTCGTCCCGGAAAATCGGCGATTTGCTGTTCCGACACGAACAGATGGCTGCTCGGGCCGATCTGCGTCACACCGAATCGTTCCTCGACCAGATCGAAACAGCCGGCCTTCATAATCGACGCATTCGGCTCATACAAGTAGTTTTTCGCCTCCGGCAGCGGTTTGCCGCCAATGCGCAGGCCTTGCGTATATGCGGCAGAATCATAATCGATCCGCTGATCGTCGTTCACGCAGAACACGTGCGGCGCGGCATACCGGCCATCATGCGATGCGGCTACGGTACGTTCGGCTTTCGATTCACCGTCAAACGAGCCCACCGTGTCCGCCAAATCCATGCCGCCATTCATCTGCTCCACGCGCGTGCGTGCCAATGGCGTCTTGTCGTTGCTTGTCTGTCTTGCCCGTATATCCATCTGCCCCATGTGTGCGTGCGCCGCAGGGCGCCGGTGCGAACCCGCGCCATCCACGCCGTCGCGCGCATCCACTTGCGCCGGCCGTCCCAGTACCAGCAGCAGTTCCTTGCATTCGTTGCCGGTGGCCACAATATGCACTTCGCGTACGGCCCCGTCGAAATCGGCGACCGCCTTGCGCCAGTCCAGCATGGGAGACAGTTTGACCAGCGTGCACTGCGATTTGGCGAGCAACAGGTCACGCAATTCGAGTACGTTCGGTGTGCAATCCTCGATCGCGTAGGTGCGCGCGCCATGCTCGTCGCGGCGGGCCGGATCGATGTAGATGAGATCCACCGGATCCATATTGTCAAGGTAATCCACGCCGTCGTCGCACACGATACGCGCCTGGTCGAGTCCCAGTGCGGCCATGTTGTGCTCGGCCAGATCACACAGGTGTCGTTGCCGTTCCACATAAGTGGCTTGGCTGAATCCGCGCGCCAGATACGAGAAGTCCACACCGAACCCGCCCGTCAGATCCACCATCGCCCTTTTCGCCACCAATGTGTCCGATTCTGGCGAATCGGACAACTGGAACACATTTTTTGCCGTTTGCGTGTCCGATTCTGCAGAATCGGACACTCTGGCGCGCACGGTTGCGGCCGACGCAAGCAGGGTTTGCGCGATTTCGGACTTGTATTGGGCTGTGAACTGCGATGAGCACTGTTCCATGGAAATGTGCGGAGGGTATATGATTCCCTCGCATGAGGCCCATTGCGGCAGTTTTTTGCTTGCGATCTGCCATCCGGCAATCTGGTCGAGAGCCAACGACAGGTCGAGCCCTTCCACACGTTTGGCCTTCAACGCCAGTTCGCGCACGTCCTCGTCGCGATGCATCGCCACGAATTCGCGCGTCTTGTCATTCATGATTGTCATTGGTGACGTACCTGATTTCGATTTGTTGATCCGCCGTCATTCTGGGGATTTTCTAGTTCCGCACGATGTGGATAAGTCGTGGATTATTGTGGACGAATGTGGATAGCGTCTATATCTTGTGGACAGTTTTACGACCGCCCACAAGATATAGGACGGTATTTTTCCCCATTTTTCGCTATGCACAGGCTGGTTATCCACATTTTCCACCGTTGAAAAGCTGGGGAATTCGCCGTTTTGTGAATATCCTTGTGGATAATGCACCGAGTTATCCCCGACTTACCCACAGCTCGCTCCTCACTTATCCACAAAGTTATCCACAAATGTGGATAACTGCATATCTGCAATTCCAAAAATCTTCTTTTTTTCTTCTACCTATCGACTAGAAGAACATGCCAAGAAGGGGGTTTACACGAAGTGGATTGCTCATATTACTCGCGATGACAATCGCAATAATCACGCCCAACATGATTACGCCGTAAATCAGAGTGCGCTGCTGCAAGCTTTTGCCGCGCAACGCATGCAGGCCGGAAACCAGCAGCCAGACGAACACGCCTCCGACGATGAATCCGCCGATATGCGCCTGCCATGCGATGTTCGGCGTGATGATCGGCATCAGGAAATTGATGAGCATCCAGATCAGCATGGATCGAATGTCTATACCAATGCGCTGGTATACCACCAGAATCGCCGCGAACAGGCCGAATAGTGCGCCGGAAGCGCCATATGCGGATGTTAGCCAACCGTCTTGCGAAAACAGTGCCCAGACCATCATGCCGGCGCTTCCGCCGAGTCCTGACAGCACGTATAACGCAAGATATGGCAGATGCCCCATCATGCGTTCCAATACAGGCCCGACGCACCACAAGGTCAGCATGTTGAAAAGAATATGCCATAGGGAGGCCGGCTGGTGCAGGAACATTGACGTAATGAAAGTCCATGGGCGGTGAGTCGCCAGCGCGGGCATGAATACGCCTGTGCCGACGAACGAGTTGTAGCCGGCTGGCCAGGCGATTTTCAATAGTGTTTCGACAATCCAGACCGCGACGCATATCACCATGATCGCGACGGTGATTACGGGATCGCCATTACGCCAGCGGTACCTCATGGAACGTGCAGAGAAGAGGTCTTTGAACGACGGGGAATCGGGAAACAGACTGAAACGTTGATAAGCCATGTTTCAACCCTACTGGAACGTGCGAATCCGCGAATCCGCGAAATCATTGCAAATGATTGCATTCTTGTGAATCCTCGGCGCGTAAATCCACCCAATCAACACATTCAAGGAATTAATATAGTGAACAGAGTTGGCTTGAACGAGCAGGTCAGCCAATGTTCGCCGATATTTGGGAAAGGAGCCGTCATGGAGAACAAGTCTTCTAACGGTTGGAAGTTCTTCGCACTGCTCTTCGGAGCTTTGCTTGCCGGTGTCATCGGTCTGTATGTGTACAAGCAGCAGAATCCGGATTACGATCCGTGGGAGGAGCCGTGGGAGAACAGCTCGTCTCCTGTCGATCTTGGTCTGACCAAGGATGCCGAAGAAGCCAAGGAAGTCGACACTGAGGCCGCCGCCGCTCCCGAAGCCGCCTGATTCCTACTTCTTTTCAAAGCCCTGCCGCCCTTTCGCGCAGGGCTTTTTGTTATCCAGACACAAAAAGGGACGATTCCAAAGAATCGTCCCTTCGTCATCACGCCTTATCTAGCGCTATCAGGCGAGCGGAGCGAGCGGACTGACGCGTGCGGTATCAAGGCGTGGAAGGCGAAGGCGTACGAAGGTACGTCGAGCCTTCCACAGCGCAGATAACGCTCCGTCAGTCTGCGAGCGGACCCGTCTTCCAGATGCGCTCGAGGTAATCCTCCATCGAACGATCGGAGCTGAAGTAGCCCGAGTTCGCCACGTTGATGAGGGCCTTGCGGTTCCATTCGAGCGGCTGGGCGTAGAGAGCCTCGATTTCCGACTGGATGGCGGTGTAGGCGCCGAAGTCGGCGAGGGTCATGAACCAGTCCTTGGTGAGCCAATCATGGACGAGGTCTTCGTACACGGTCTTGTCGCCGTTGGAGAAGGTGCCGTCTGCGACCATATCGATGGCGGCCTTGAGGCGCGGATCGGCCTCGTAGTACTTCTTCGGCTCGTAGCCTTCGGCATAGAGGGCGTCCACCTCGTCGACGGTCATGCCGAAGAGGAAGAAGTTCTCAGCGCCGACGCGCTCACGGATTTCGACGTTGGCACCGTCGAGGGTGCCGACGGTCATGGCACCGTTGAGAGCGAACTTCATGTTGCCGGTACCGGAGGCTTCCTTGCCGGCCTGGGAGATCTGCTCGTCAAGGTCGGTGGCCGGGATGAGGTGCTGTGCGAGGCGAACGTTGTAGTTCCACGGGAAGTAGACGTTCAGCTTGCCCTTGACGTCCGGGTCGTTGTTGATGACGCGGGCGACGTTGTTGATCAGCTGGATGGTCTGCTTGGCCAGATAGTAGCCCGGAGCGGCCTTGGCACCGAATACGATGGTGCGCGGCATGACGTCGTCTGCAGAGATCTTGCCGGACTTGATGTCGGCATAACGTGCGATCACGGCAAGGATCTTCAGTGCCTGACGCTTGTACTCGTGCAGACGCTTGACCATGGTGTTGATCATGGTGTTCGGGTCGATGTCGAAGCCGTATTCGCGCTTGGCGTAGTTGGCGAAGTCAACCTTGTTGGCCTGCTTGACGGCGGCGAACTTCTTGACGAATTCGTCGTCTGCGGCAAGCGGTTCGAGGCCTTTGAGCAGTTCGAGGTCGCTCACCCACTTGTCGGTGCCGAGGCCTTCGGTGATGAGGTCGGACAGGCGCGGGTTGGCGAGCTTGACGAAGCGGCGAGGGGTCACGCCGTTGGTCACGTTGGTGAACTTGTCGGGATACACGTCGGAGAAGTTCTTCAGGGTGACGTCCTTGAGCAGCTGAGAGTGCAGCTCAGCAACGCCGTTGACGTGGGAGCCGCCGTAGGTGGCCAGGTAGGCCATGCGCACGGAGTCACCGGTGTAGATGGCCATGTCCTTGATGGTGGCTTCGTCGACGCCCTTGGTCTTGAGCTCGGCTGCGAACTGGTCCTGGATCTTCTCGATGATTTCGAGGTGACGCGGCAGAAGTTCGCCGATGAGCTTGGACGGCCACACTTCCAAGGCTTCCGGAAGCAGGGTGTGGCAGGTGTAGTTGAAGGTCTTGTTGGTGACGGTCCAGGCGGTGTCCCAATCGTATCCGTACTCGTCCATGAGGACGCGCATGAGCTCCGGGATGCCGATGACCGGGTGGGTGTCGTTAAGCTGGAAGGTGATCTTGTCTGCGAAGGTGGTCAGATCCGGCTTGTCCTGGCCCGGGTAGAAGACGCGGATGGCGTCATGGATGGAGGCGGACACGAAGAAGTACTGCTGCTCGAGACGCAACGTCTTGCCCTGCGGGGTGGAATCCTCCGGATACAGGATCTTGGAGATGTTTTCCGCTTCGACCTGCGGCTTGACGGCGTCAAGGTACTCGGACTTGTTGAAGGTGAGCAGGTCGAACTCGTCGTAGCTCTTGGCGGTCCACAGGCGAAGGGTGTTCACACGGCCGGAAGCATAGCCCGGAACCATGTAGTCGACCGGGACTGCACGCACGGACCAAGCCGGCTTCCAAACCTTCTTGCCGTTCTCTTCGACGACTTCGCCGCCGAAGGAGACCTTCTGGTCGCGGTTGTAGTCGATGTGGCCCCACGGCTCTTCGTTGGTCAGCCAGTAGTCCGGGGTTTCGATCTGCTTGCCGTTTTCGTCGAACTTCTGCTCGAAGATGCCGTACTTGTACTGGATGCCATAACCGAATGCCGGCACGCCCAGCGAAGCGAGCGAATCGATGAAGCAGGCGGCCAGACGGCCGAGACCACCGTTGCCGAGGCCTGGCTCGTGCTCGGCGTTGACGACGTCCTGTACGGAGAAGCCGAGTTCCTTGACCGCGGCATTGAACTGCTCGGTCAGACCGGCGTTGAGCAGAGCGTTGCGCAGCTGCTTACCCATTAGGAACTCTGCGGACAGGTAGCCGACTGCCTTGGTGTTGCCATTGACCATGTCAGCCTGGGTCTTGAACCAGGAATCCATGAGGTGGCGGCGCACCGCGGCAGACGCGGCGACATACACGTCGGCCGGCTTGGCCTGTTCGACGGTGACGCCCTGGGTGTACTTCAGCTGCTCGCGGATCTCATCTGCGAACTGCTCCGCGGTGATCGCGGACTTCGGTGCGGTAATTTCAGTCATTAGTCGACTCCCTTTGACGGATTACTCTCCAGAAACATTATGCCTTGCTCCAGCGTCCTTGCATTAGCGGCTACATGAACACTAAGTAACATCATGCATACGTTCTCATACACAGCATACTACATAATCAGAAAAAAGACGAAATTTCAAGCGATTACAGGTCAGCATTCGTTTGCAAAAATGATGCAAACCGGCTGCCAAAACGTTGTGAACAACATGCAAACGACATACAACAAAATTGAGAACGCCGTCAGCAATCGCAAATATTTTTCCTCTCTTCACACCCCTATTCAGTTGTGACTACGCTGTCTGCAACACCCCATCATAGTCGCTTGCAAGCGACAAAATAACACGTATGGCTGTTATTCGAGAACAAGATCTGCATAAGGGACATGACGCATTTGCGCAATGGCTGCAAACGTCTCATCGTATGATCGCCGACAGTATTCCCACGAATACCGACGCGGCACGCGATTTCCGTCTGGAATTCTCTCCACGATTGCCACGCCAGCTGTGGGCGATGGCAGTGCGCTACTCGCTGCATCTGCTGGAGAAAAAAGCGCCCGGAGAGGGCGTGGAAGTGCGTGTCGCACCGTGGGGTGCCATCAAGATTCTCGACGGACCGGCATCCGATCCGCATAATCTCACACCGCCGGACGTGATCGAACTGGAACCGGACGTGTGGATGCGGCTCGCCGCCGGCATCACCAGCTGGCAGGAGGAAAAAGATGCCGGCCGCATCACCGCCGTCGGCGAACGTGACGATTTAAGCGATCTGCTGCCGTTGGTGTGACAGGCTGCGAGAAGACCGTCACAGGCACAAAGACGCATAGCAAAACCGCGATGCGGATACACCTAGCAGGCATATCCGCATCGCGGTTTCGCAAAGTACCTGATATGCCGATCAGTCCTGCTTCTTCGGCTTCAGCACGCTGGGCATCGGCATCGGGATGGGCTTGTGTGGCTTCGGTGCGGCGGACTTGGCTGCCGGGAACTCTCCGCTCGTGGCCTTCGCCGCCGCCTCCGCGGCCCACTTCGCATACTCGTCGAGGTCATCCTCGGCGTCGCCCTGCGCGGACTCCTGAACATCTTCAGGAATCTCATCTTCAGCGTCCGCATCGTGAGAATATTTTGCTTCGATATCGGCGAAAGGATCAAAAGAACCCGAACCAGGCTCCTGGGCACCGAGCTCCTTGGCGAGCTCATCGTAATCGGTGTCGGTGGTCAGGTACTTGAGCTTTCGGGCTATTTTCTGCTGTTTGGCTTTCTGACGTCCGCGGCCCATCTGACCCCCTGAGGATTACTGTGCTATCAATTCATCAAACAAGAGAGTACCACTTGTTATGCCATATTTCGTTGTCGGCTCAGACTTTTACGATAAAATCGCTGATTTTCTTAAGAAAAGGACACGTATGACGGACGAAACCCAGGAGCAGCAAATCACCGCTGTCGGCAATGAAATGAGCGCGAGCTTCCTCGCTGCGAAGAAGCGTTCCGACGCAACGCTCGCCGCAATCGAACAGAATCCGGGCAAGTTCACCATGCTTACCGGCGACCGTCCGACCGGACGCCTGCATCTCGGCCACTATTTTGGTTCGATTCGTGAGCGCGTCGCCATGCAGAATCGCGGCGTGAATTCGAATATCATCATCGCCGATTATCAGGTGATCACCGATCGTGACACGACCGAGCATATCGAAGACAATGTGCTCAATTTGGTGCTTGACTACATGGCTGCCGGCATCGATCCGGAAAAGACCATGATTTTCACGCATTCCGCCGTTCCAGCGGAGAACCAGCTGATGCTGCCGTTCCTGTCGTTGGTGACTGAGGCCGAGCTGCATCGTAATCCTACGGTGAAGTCGGAAATGGAAGCTTCCGGCCATGCGTTGACTGGTCTGCTGCTGACTTATCCGGTGCACCAGGCATGCGACATTCTGTTCTGCAAGGCTAATGTGGTGCCGATCGGCAAGGATAACCTGCCGCATGTCGAGATCACACGCACCATCGCACGTCGTTTCAACGAACGTTACGCCAAGAAACATCCGGTGTTCCCCGAGCCGGCCGCGATTCTGTCTGAAGCGCCGGAGATTCCGGGCTTGGATGGCCGCAAGATGAGCAAGTCGTACGGCAATTCCATCATGTTGGGCGCCACCGCGCAGGAGACCGCCAAGCTCATCAAGAAGAGTCCGACCGATTCCGAGCGTCGCATCACGTTCGATCCAATCGCACGTCCGCAGGTTTCCGCACTGCTGACGACCGCCGGTTTGGTCACCGGTCGCGATCCGAAAGAAATCGCCGAGGAAATCGGCGATTCCGGTGCAGGCGCGCTGAAGGCGTATGTGATCGAATCGGTGAACAGCTTCCTTGAGCCGCATCGTGCCCGCCGCGAGGAACTCGCCAAGGATATGGATTACGTGCGCGACGTGCTCGCCGAAGGCAACAAGAAGGCCAACGCCATCGCCAACGAAACCTTGGAGCAAGTCCGCGAAGCCATGGGCATGCGCTACTAAAGCTCCAGAAACGCCATAATCATGCTTTAAACAGCGTTTCAGCATCGACAAAGGCCAGATTGCGTATTGTGCAATCCGGCCTTTGTCGCGTCTGAGTGGCATGTGCCACATTATGTTTGATTAGATTTGCGCGCGCTTTTCGCCGGAAGCGATTTCCGCTGCGACCAAATCGTCATCCACTTTACGGTCATCGGGATCATCAAGATAATGATCGAACTCGTGCAGCACTTCAGCATCGGGAGCCGGAGTCAGCAGCGACACCACCACAATGAACAGCAGTGAGATAATGAACGCCGGAAGCAGCTCGTAAATAGCGAAGACACCGCCAAGCGGCTTGATGAGATTATGCCAGATCAGCACGGTCGCAGTACCGGAAAGCATGCCCGCAATCGCACCGAATTTGTTGGTGCGGCGCCAATACAGCGAGCAGAGCATCAGCGGACCGAACGAAGCGCCCAAACCAGCCCATGCATACGACACAACCTGGAAAATCGACGAATTCTGATCGAATGCAACCACAATGCCGAAAATGAACATGACGAGCAGCGTGATGCGGGCAACCATCATCACCTGACGATCAGTGGCCTTGCGATAGAGCAATCCACGGAAAATATTCTCACCGACCGCGGAAGCGCCGATAATCAGGTATGACGACGAGGAGCTCATGGACGCGGCGAAAATGCCCGACACCACGATGCCGCACATGAAGCTCGGCAGCAGCGCCTGCGAAACCACAATGAAAATATTCTCCGCAGCGGACTGCGTGACGAACTGCGTCGGCATCATCGCACGGCCGACCAAGCCAATGCACACGCCGCACGTAAGCGACACCACACACCATGTGGTGGCGATGATACGGGACTTTTTAATCTCTTCGGAACTGCGAATCGACAGGAATCGCACAAGCACCTGCGGCATACCGAAATAGCCGAGACCCCACGCAAGCATGGAAATCATGGTGATCACGCCGTATTCGGTAGGAGCGCCGAACATGGCCTGACCGGCTTCGATGATCTGCTCGCCGGCATCGTTCAGAATCGGCGTGGCCATTTGCGTGCCGTCAAGGAAGCCTGGAATGCCTTTGAGGAAGGCGACGGTGTTGTCTACGCCGCCGACGGATGCGATGGAACCGACGAACACCACGGCCAGCGCGAAGAACATGAGCAAGCCTTGGATGAAGTCGGTCACGACCACGGAAAGATAGCCTCCGATCAGGGTGTAGGCGAACACGATGGCCGCGCCAATCACCATGGTCAGGTGGTAGTCCCAGCCAAACAGAGTCGAGAAAAGTTTGCCGACCGTCACGAAGCAGCTGCCGACATACACGCAGAAAAATACGAGAATGATCAGCGCCGCGATGGTGGAGACGATGTTGCGTTTGTCATGGAATCGTTTGGAGAAGAAGTCCGGAATGGTGATCGCGTCACCTGCCACCACGGAGTAGCGGCGCAAACGACGTGCGACGAGCTTCCAGTTGAGGTAGGTGCCGAGAGCCAGGCCAAGGGCCGTCCACAGCGGGTCGGCGGCACCGGTGAAGTAGGCGACGCCCGGCAGGCCCATGAGCAGCCAGCCGCTCATATCGGAGGCTTCGGCGCTTAAAGCCGTCAGCCACGGACCAACGCCTCGACCACCCGCGAAATACTGGCGAGTGGAGGAATTGGATCGCTTGGAGTAGATGAAGCCGATGGTGAGCATGGCCACAAAATAGATGACCATCGCCAGCAGCACCCAAAAATCTTTGGTAACCATGAATTCTCTCTTCTTAGATTTCTAGCCGAATTTCTTTCGAATCTCTTTCTTCAAATCTCTGTCGAAACGAATTTCTTTCGAATCTCTTCTGAAAAAATGCGATTGTCCCAATGTACCGGTTGAACATTGCGGCAATCGCATTTATCTCATTTACGAGCCCAAATTCCGAAACTCTGCGAGTTGTTATGTATCGTTCGGAATCCTAGGGAAAATTTGGCAATGTGTGCGGTATCAAGGCATACCAAAGGAAGGCGTACGAAGGTACACCGACTGAGGATCAACGCAGATAACGCTCCATTGCCAAATTTTTAGATGTCGTATCTCCAAGACTTATCGGTGATAACGCGAGCCATGGCCAGACCGATCGGCAGGCAGATAATCACCATGAAGGCGCGGAAAGCCCAGTCGAGGGCGTTCAAGGTATCGAATTGGCCGAGGTGGAACATGGCTTGATACATGTACAAACCGGGAACCATGATCACGATGGACGGCACGGTCAGGCAGATGCGCGGGTAGCCGAGATGCGGGGCGAGCCAACCGCGACGAACCGCGGAACGCCATGCAGAGGCGAGCAGGCCTGCGAGCAGTGCGCCAATGAATGCGCCGGCTTCGGCGGGAACGCCCATGTCCACGATTTCAAGGCGCAGGGTGTCTGTGATCAAGCCGATGGTGGCTGCCACAAGGCACATGCGTTGTGGTGAATTGAACATCACAGAGAAGCCCCACACACCGATGAACGCGAACACCATGCGCAGCAGGCAGTTGATGACGGGGTTCAATCCGAGAGGCTCGAATCCTTGCGGATTCAGGTGCACTATCGAAGCGACCATCCACCCTGCGAGTGTCGCCATCAAAATAATGCACAACACGTACGCAATGCGCTGAATACCTGACGGAAAATCAATTTTCGCCATATCAAGTCCGCCCGTAATCAGCGGGAATCCAGGAATCACAAACAGCATGGCGCCGATGTAAGCCGTGTCATGCTGCAATGCGACGGGTTCGAAAATACCAATCAATCGCAGGGTGCCCGTGCAGGCGAGTGCCGCGACGGCCACGCATACGAACGTCACGAAGAACTGGTTGAGGTGGTGGGCGAACAGGCGGCGGCGCAGCCAGTGGCCAAGTCCCGCGCCGATGAACGCGCCGATCATGTCGAAGGGGCCGCCGCCAAGCAGGAACACGAAGGATGCGCAGGCGCAGGCCGAGGCGAATCCCGCAAATGCCGGCGAATACAGGGGCTTGCGCCGTTCGATCATGTTGAGTCGTTCGTGCGCTTGACGAACGGTGATACCTTGCGTTTGGTTCTTTTCTTTGCCGACATGGTCGAAATGTTCGGCGTATTGGCCTTTTGGCGGCTTGTGATTGCGATTTTTGCGCGTTTTTTTCGTGGTCGCTTCGCTTGACGCAACGTTGGCCGCGCTGGCAGTTTCACGCTTGGTTTCACGTTCACCGCGATTATGCTGCTCGCTTGCCGCTTCGATGTCACGCAAGTGCAACGGCTGCGCGGTGGTATCGGTCACTTCGGCGCGTTCCGTCACCATTTCAAGCGCGTCGAGCACGGGATCGTCAGATCCCTCCTGATTCTGTTCGGCTTTCTGACGTTCGCGAAGACGCTTCGACAGGTCAGCCGACACCTGCGACGCATCACGCTTGTCGAGATGCTGCATAAGCCCTTCGGACACGTCGGATTGGCTGTGGTACATCGATCCTTTGCCGAGGTTCACGTTGAACCAGTCAGCGAAGTGTTCGAGCAGCCAAATGCGTTCCGTATTGACGCCGGTGGTTGGCAGGTCGATGACTTCGGTAATGCGGTCTTTGCCGTCGGTGCAGGAGGCTTCGATGTCGGTGAGGTTCACGTCGGCGCGTACGTGCACGCCGAGCGGATAGGCGATGCGGTGCATCATTTCGCGGACGCGGAAGCTTCCGGTGCCCGCGCCGAGATCGAGCATACCGACGCGTACGATCACGCTGGCTTTTGCTGCGATTCCCGCTTCAGCGACCGGCTTGTCCCAATCCTGTTCGATATCTTCCATATCGAGCGGAATGGAGTGTGTATGGAATTTGCTGACGGCCGAAGCGCTTTTTTCCGCGCTATCGAAATTCGTCTCATGTTCATGTTCGTATTGTGCGCTCACAAGTTCAGGTCTAACGTGTGGGCTGGTCGGAGGATTTTCGGAATTTCCGTCGATTTCACTTTGTGGACACCGTCGGACCACGATGCGGACATTTCCGGTATTTCCGTAACCAAACTGTCGATTTACCGAGCATACAATGGGTGCGCATTTACCCACCAGACTTAGGGCTGTGGGCTCGCAACAGACGGCCAAAACAATCGCGGAGGTGCCGCGAAGGACCGACAGACCGGGCAACCCGATGGTTTGGAGAAGGAGGTCTGATGACAATAGAAAACGAACAGATCACGCCTGCCGACGCAGCTATCGTCTCGTCCGGCACCGGCACCAAAGGCCCCGAGGAGCGTGATCTTCCCGCTTCCCTCAAAGAGGAAATGGATCTGTGTTTGCAGATTCTTCGCGAGGTGCTCGGCGAATTCGATGAAAAGCTGCTGGACAAGTTCGATGAAGTGCGCGAACATGCGCTGAAGGCCAGTGACGAACGTTTCTCCGGCATTCTGACCGACACGAATCCCGATCAGGACGACCTGCAGAAGGTTGTCGACATCATCGACAAGACGGACGTGCATGAGGCCCAGCTGTTGGCTCGTGCCTTCACCACTTACTTCCATCTGGCCAATCTGTGCGAGGAGAACTACCGTGTCTCCGTGCTGCACAGCCGTGAGAACGCCGTTGACGACACCCAGGCCGTCGATCCGGTGAACGAAATGACCTGCGCCTACCACCAGCTCATCAACGAGATGGGTCCGGCCAGAGCCAAGGAGCTGCTCGACCAGCTCGAGTTCCATCCGGTGTTCACCGCGCATCCGACCGAAGCCCGCCGTAAGGCCGTGGAAGGCAAGATCCGCCGCATCTCCCAGCTGCTCGAAGCGCATAAGCTGCTCGGCGGCTCGGACAAGAAGGAAAACTCCCGTCGACTCTTCAACGAGATCGACGCGCTGTTCCGCACCTCCCCGATCGCGCTGAAGAAGCCGACTCCGGTTGAGGAAGCCGACACCATTCTTGATATCTTCGACAACACGCTGTTCTACACCATTCCGCAGGTCTACCGTCGTTTCGACGACTGGGTCCTCGGAGACAAGGCCGGCCTCGTGCCGCCGGTGTGCCCGGCGTTCTTCCATCCGGGAAGCTGGATCGGTTCCGACCGTGACGGCAACCCGAACGTCACCGCCAAGGTGAGCCGTCAGGTGGCCCGCAAGTTCAGCGACCACGTGCTGGGCGCGCTGGAGATCGAGACCCGCCGCGTCGGCAAGAACCTGACGATGGAGGCCGAGACCACCCCGCCGAGCGCCGAGCTCAAGTCCCTGTGGAACCACCAGAAGGAAATGAGCGAGCGTCTGACCGACAAGGCCGCGCTGATCTCCACCAAGGAGCTGCACCGCGCCGTCATGCTGGTCATGGCAGACCGTCTGAAGGCCACCATCGACCGCGACGCCGACCTCATGTACCACTCCTGCGAGGACTACATCGCCGATCTGAAGACCGTGCAGCGCTCCCTCGCCGAAGCCAACGCCAAGCGTTCCGCCTACGGCCCGCTGCAGGACCTCATCTGGCAGGCCGAGACCTTCGGCTTCCACATGGTCGAGATGGAGTTCCGTCAGCATTCCGTCGTGCATTCCCGCGCTCTGGAGGACATCCGCGAGCATGGCCTGCACGGTGAGCGTGGCGAGCTGCAACCGATGACCCACGAGGTGCTCGACACCTTCCGCGCGCTCGGTTCCATCCAGAAGCGCAATGGCATCAAGGCCGCCCGCCGTTACATCATCTCCTTCACCAAGAGCGCCCAGAACATCAAGGACGTGTACGAACTGAACCGTCTGGCGTTCTCCCACCCCGAGGATGTTCCGACCATCGACGTGATTCCGCTGTTCGAGCAGCTTGAGGATCTGCAGAACTCGGTGGACGTGCTCGAGGAAATGATCAAGATCCCGGAGGTCCAGGCTCGTCTGAAGGCCACCGGCGGCAAGATGGAAGTCATGCTCGGCTACTCCGACTCCTCGAAGGACGCCGGCCCGACCTCCGCCACCCTTGCCCTGCACTCCGCGCAGGAGCGCATCGCCAAGTGGGCCGAATCGCACGACATCGACCTGACCCTGTTCCATGGCCGCGGCGGCGCCGTCGGTCGTGGCGGCGGCCCGGCCAACCGCGCCGTGCTCGCGCAGCCGGTCGGCTCCGTGAAGTGCCGTTTCAAGCTCACCGAGCAGGGCGAGGTCATCTTCGCCCGCTACGGCAACCCGGTGCTTGCCATCCGCCATGTGGAGTCCGTCGCAGCCGCAACGCTGCTGCAGTCCGCTCCGAGCGTTGAGAAGCGCAACACGGATATGACCAAGAAGTACGCCGACATGGCCAGCAAGCTCGACGAGGCCGCGCACAACCGCTTCCTCGACCTGCTGAACACCGACGGCTTCGCACCGTGGTTCTCCACCGTCACGCCACTGACCGAAATCGGCCTGCTGCCGATCGGCTCCCGTCCGGCGAAGCGTGGTCTGGGCGCCAAGTCCCTCGACGACCTGCGCACCATTCCGTGGATCTTCTCCTGGGCGCAGGCGCGCATCAATCTGGCCGCATGGTACGGCCTGGGCACCGCGTGCGAGCAGTTCGGCGATTTGGACACCTTGCGTCAAGCATATGAGGAATGGCCTCTGTTCTCCACGTTCATCGACAACATCGAAATGTCGCTGGCCAAGACCGACGAGCGCATCGCCAAGATGTACCTCGCCCTCGGCGACCGTGAGGACCTCAACAAGAAGGTCCTCGACGAGATGGAGCTCACCCGCAAGTGGGTGCTCGAAATCGTAGGCGACAAGTGGCCTCTGCAGCACCGCCACGTGCTCGGCCAGGCCATCCGCATCCGCTCGCCGTACGTGGATGCGCTGTCCGTCACCCAGGTGCTCGCCCTCGGCTCGCTGCGCAAGCGCGTGGACAAGGAAGAGCTCACGCACGGCCAGAAGGAGAACTACACCTATCTGATCCTGTGCACCGTGTCCGGTGTCGCAGCAGGCCTGCAGAACACGGGCTGATCTTCGGCTGACCGCCTGACAAAAGCGAGCGGGGAGGTTCCGTGCCGATAAACGGCGCGGGCCTCCCCGTTCGCGTCGCGCGGCCCTAGCCTGGCCGGCGACAGCGCACAAAACAGGCACGCAGGCCGAGCAACAGACTCGCGATCATCCGACGTAACCCGGCGCCTGTCCGCGTTTACCCACGCCGCGACACCGACAGCCATCGTGGGCTTATACAACTGGTTCGGTCAGACTTATATTCTCGGCAGATTGAGCCTAGTCCACATTTCTCTATTTCTTCCTCGTCCTGCTTATAACCCCAATGACAACCCTTTTGGTTACGGCTTTCCTTCATGACAAACTGTCTTGGAAGAAGATTGTTCGCATCATAGCGCTGTCTTACTGTTTGACCATATTGGGTGTATTTCTGAACGAGTTGTGTTGTTGACGGAAGACGCCGCACTCGAAGGTTTTTGTTCAGCGCCTAACATGCAGCACTAGCATACTTATCCTCAATCCACTCATGATTCAGTAACAACTGCATGACTCCTGAAACACAGACACATAGCGAAGCCCTCGTTTGTAACTTCCACGAGAGAGAACCTTTGCTATTTTCACTAGAAAATCACACCCTAAAGTGCACCCCTACTCATTTTCCATTAGAATACTCTTAATATCTTAATCATTGTCGATTGAGATTAAATTTTCACATGGAGGAAATTATGAAATCCAGAAGAGTTTTTTATTCTCCACAATTATCTCAGTTTGCCTATGCACAGTTATGACCACTCCAGCCTTTGCTGTAAATTGGTGGCAGGTTGGATGGATTGTCGCCAATAACGTCATCGACCGGGTAGTCAATCTCGATGGGCAAAGTTCAAATGATCAATATTCCACCTATATGGTTTCACCTTCCATTGTTTTCAACAATGGCACCAATGGGGGCGAATTCTATATGCGCCCTCAAGTCTCCAGCCGTGTGACCAGTTTCGAAATGCACGCGCATAGAGCTAACCCCGTCGATTTTGGAGCCAATATAGTTCTAGCCTTGTCCACAACCTCAGGCAAAAGGGTTATCAATAAAACAGTAGGGACAAACCAGTATGTCTCATACACCAGATCAAGCAGCGATGGCACCGGAACATGGGACGCTCGTTTCACCGAAGATGACAGCGGGAAAAATTGGCAGTGTTATTACCGCCAATATTACGGCAATGGAAGAAGTCTTCCAACGATCATCGACGTCCCAAATACCAATCTAATCGACTACCTGGCTAACGATGGCACCACGTTCCGATACAACGCCAACCCAGATCAACCAAGAACAACAAAAGCCCCAACCCTTGACATCAAACAACTTAACAATCAATTTTATGACGAAAAAAGTGGTATATCAGTCGATTATCTTCGCGACTACAATACAGGAGATGATATTATTTTTGAAGATATCATAGATAAAATTCAATTCAATCCCAATGAAAACAATACATCACTCTTCTTTTTATTAGACAACGAATATATTGAATGGAAATTTAATGGAAATATCACCAACAAGTACAAGAAAGAAGACAGAATTAACCTTCATTTTAAAGTAATTAGCGTGAAGCAATATAAAGGGATTACATTTGAGAGTATCGATTTCTTCAAAGATTCAAGCAACGGAATAAATAAACAAGGACCATACCCTTGCATCTCCGACTACCTAAAATAAGGAGAACAGTGCAGTACATATATCTCACAGCACTTGCCCTGCTAGGATTATGTATGCTTATTTTTCCAAGGCAACTCTGGAAAATAAGCAATTTCCTCTGGACTCAAAAAGGAGATCCGAGCAATCTATACACATCCTTAATGAGAATAAGCGGTGCCGCCTTTCTTGTTTTAGCTCTTATTCTTTTCATCTTCTGCAGACTGCAGTAACACCTACCTGATCCTGTGCACCGTGTCCGGTGTCGCAGCAGGCCTGCAGAACACCGGCTGATTTTAGCCAGTTTCTTTCAGGGTCCCCGTTCGCACTGCCGATCGGGGACCCTTTTTCATACCTATATCTGCCTTATATATGGCAGAATCGGAGCCTTGTCATGAGCCTTCTCGCTTATATATGGCAGACCATCATGCGAAAAACCCACTTCGGGGGTACATTTTTCCGGTTTTTCACCTTTGGGACTGCCATACATAAGCGAAATATCACCGGACAGAACACGAAATCTGCCATACATAAGCGAGATATCGCTCTATTTCCCAGCGAACGGTCAGACCAAAACGTATGATGTTGGCTAGCCTGAACAATGAGGGGTGGAGTCAATGGCAGACGAACTGTTTGTAGACCAAGACGAGGTCGAAGGCACGGCAAGCGGCGTTTGGAGCCGCATGCTGGCAGGTAATCGCAGGTTTGCGGAGGGCAAACCGGAACATCCGAATCGTGGCGCTGAAGCACGCGAGGCACTTGTGGACACACACGCACCGGAAGCGGCCATACTGAGCTGCTCCGACGCGCGAGTAAGCCCGGATATTATTTTCGATTCCGGTCTTGGCGACCTGTTCACGGTTCGCACGGCCGGTCAAATCATCGACGAAGCCGTGATTGCGTCCCTGGAATACGCGGTGACTGTACTCGGCGTACGTTTGCTGGTAGTGCTCGGCCATCAGAATTGCGGTGCGATCAAGCAAGTTTCCAAGGATTACGAAGCGTTACTGCACGAATTGACCGCCGATGCGGAAGATTCGCTGATGGCCGCCGACAGCATTTCCGACATCGACGAACGCATCTGCGATTCGGATTCGATCATGATGCGCACTGTCGGTTTCTCGATCTGGCAGGCACACGAGTCGGAATTGGAATCCAGCGAAGATTTCGAACGCGTGCACATCGCGCGCACCATCGAACTCTTGGTGGAACAATCCGAAGCAATCCAGCAGGCTCTGGCAGCTGACAAACTCATGATCGTCGGCGCAAGGTACCAGCTGGACTCCGGCAAAGTCGAGGTTCTCAGCTTCTGAAACGAAGTACAATTCGGAAAACGGAGATTTGCGAAACAGAAATCCGAAAAAGAACAATCCGAAGCTAAGCAATCTAAGAATAATTGAGAAAATCCAAAAAATCAGGAGATACAGACACTTTGACATACCACCTCGATAAAGTGGAACCATGTCTCTAGGTTTGAACATTCTCCTGATCTTCGTTTTTCTACTGCTCGGATCGGTGTTCGCCGGCACCGAACTGGCGCTGGTCAGTCTGCGCGGATCACAGATCGACCAGATGGAACAGGAGGATGCCCGCGGAAAACGCGTCGCACAAATCGCACGCGATCCGAACACGTTTCTGTCGACTGTGCAGATTGGCGTGACATTGAGCGGTTTTCTTTCCGCATCGTTCGGCGAATCGTCGATTTCGCCATACATTGTGCCGATTGTTGAAAGTTGGGGCGTGCCAACGAGCGTGGCCGCTCCCCTAACCACCATTGTGCTGACGTTGATTATTTCGTACTGTTCGATCGTGATTTCGGAGTTGGTGCCGAAGCGTATCGCGATGCAGCGCAACGAGCAGATCGCGCGTGCCGTGGTGCCTGCGATTCACGTGTTTGCGAAGGTGTGCAAGCCGATTATTTGGCTGATCGGCAAGAATACGAACATTATTGTGCGCTTGCTTGGTTTCGACCCGAACGAAACTGACAGCGAAGTGTCCGACGAGGAGCTGCGCGTGCTCGTCAACACCAATACGAACTTAAGCAAGGACGAGCGCACGATTCTCGATGACGTGTTCGACGCATCCGAAACGATTGTGGCGGAAGTGATGCGTCCACGCGCCGACGTGGTGTTTCTGGATGGTGCCATGCCGATCGGGGATGCGGCCGCATACGTGCGCGAAATGCCATACTCCCGTTATCCGGTGACCGGCAAGGATTTCGATGACGTGCTCGGCTTTGTGCACGTGCGCGATTTGCTCGACATTCGCGATCCCGAGGCGAAGACGGTCGCCGACGTGACGCGCGAAGGCATTTCGCTGCCGGGCACGTCGAAGCTGCTGCCAAGCCTTGAATTGCTGCGTAAGCGTGGCATTCATCTGGCGGTGGTCATCGACGAATATGGCGGTACCGACGGCATCGTCACGTTGGAGGATATGACGGAGGAGCTGGTCGGCGACATTCGCGACGAATACGATCTGCCGGAGGAAAAGGGCGGCGAGCGCACGGAGCGTACCGCGTTCGTCAATGGCGTCGCCACTATCGAAGGTGGTATGACGATTGAGGATTTCGCTGATTTGACCGGTATTGAGCTTGAGGATGGCCCGTACGAGACGGTTGCCGGCTATTTCCTGGCGCACACTGGCAAGATGGGCGAAGTCGGCGATACGTTGCCTTCCGACGACGGTTACGACATGACTGTCACGCAAGTGGACGGCCGCCGTATCGAAACGTTGGAAATCCGCAAGCACATGGTTGATGGTGATAATGCGAAATCCACGAAGACTGCAAAATGATCTGAAATTAATCGAAATAATTTGAGATAAATCAAAATAAAAACAGACTTGCGATTATGTAAATGTTGATTTTTCATACGATCAACATCAGTAATCGCAAGTCTGTTTATTACGTTTGTCATGTTATTAAATCTGTTGATTTACTACAGATTCAGCCGCAGATTTAATCATAGATTCAGCTACGCAGCGTGGGATGACATTCGTCGTTCCACCATGCAAGCTGCGCGATATTGGCGCGGATATGCTCGCAGGACGCGTGGAATTTGGCCTGTTCGCTTTCGGTGAGTGTAGGATTGAGGACTTCTTCGACGCCGTTCGCGCCGACGATGCACGGCAGGCTGGCGTAATTGCCGCTTTCGCCTTGTTCGCCGGTAAGCAGCGTGGAACAGGCGGCCGCATAGTGTTCGTCGCAGAGCACGGCTTGCGTAAGGCGTGCCGCGGTGGCTGCAATGGCGTATTCCGTGCACTCTTTGCCGGCGTACACGCGGTATCCGCCTCGACGGGCGTCCTGCTCGGTTTCGTCTTCGTCAAGGGTGAATCGTTGCGGATTGTCTTGTGCGAGTTGGGTGAGCGGCTTGCCTGCGATGTTCACGTTCGACCAGTAGGCGAACTGTGAATTGCCATGCTCCCCCAGCATGTATGCGCCGATTGATTTCTGATCCACGTTGACGCGTTTCGCGATGGCGTTGCGCAGTCGTGCGGAATCCAACGCGGTTCCGGTGCCAATGATTTTGCGCGGATCGTAACCGGTGATGTGCCAGATTTCGGTTGCGACCACATCACACGGATTTGAGATGGTGATGATCACACCATGGAAGCCTGCATTGAACAGTCGGGAGATCCAAGTGCGTGCAATGTCGGTGGTAACGAACAGTTCGCCATCACGATCTTTGGCGCTGGTTTTCACGTCACCGGCAGCGTTGATTACCACGTCGCAGTCAGCCAGCTGCTCGTATTGCGTGCCGTAGTTGCCAATCACGCAGTTATGCGGGTAGAAACTCAACGTGTCGCTTAAATCCTGACATTCGCTGACTACTTTTTGCTCGTTGATGTCGCACAGTTTCAGTTCTTCGGCCAGTCCTGCGGAAAGCACGGCATTTGCAACATGCGCGCCCACGTGTCCGATTCCGATAATGCCGACTTTTCTCAATACAGCCATAATCGCTCCCTTCCTCACTTGTTTGATCTTTCTGCGTGAACTGTTTGCACGCAAACATCTCAGCCGCCATGATTGTAGGCTTGCAATTCGCGAATGTTAAGCGTTTGGAACATCTTATGAACGGAAAAGCTATACGAATCACCTATACGTCGTTATCAAACGTTCGCAAGCCGTGGCGAGTCATGGCAATCCGCGCAATGTGACGACAGCGGCGTAATATCGCAAGTATTTCAACATCGCAGGCAACGCAACAACATCGCGAGCGTCACAGTACAACGTGACGGTTCAACTCCCGCCGTAATCGCCTCCATTGCGGCAAATATGCACTCATACGCCGCTGAAAGCCCTCTCCGTGCCCGTTTTCCCACAGGTGCGTCATTTCGTGCACAAGCACGTATTCCAGGAATCTGGGGTCCATAAGACCGAGTTGTAGGTTGAGGCGGATGCGGCCGGTTTTCGGCGTGCATGACCCCCATCGCGACGTCATGACGCGCAGTGTGACATGCGTTGGCTCGCGCCCGATAATCGGCGACCATTTCGCAAGCAGCACCGGTAGTTGCGCATTGATGGTCTGCACCGCTCGCTTTCTGGTTGCGTCATTCCATGTGAAAGAATGCGGATCATTAGGATTGTTTCCTTCATGGATCTGCTGATCTCTGGCTTGCAGCATGGCTCGTTGCGCTTGTTCGATCCATGATTTGCGTTCCGTCACGAATCGTGCGATTGCCGCTTGTGACATGCGAGAAGGTGTGGAGATGACGATTTGCGCGTTCGGTGGCTTGATGCGCAGATACATGTTTTTGATGGGCTTACGCATGATGGTCACCGTCATTCCAGCGATTTGCACAGTTTCTTCCGATAGCGTGCGATTGCGGTTGCGCACTCCCCTGCTGGCATTGCGATGATTGTTTGGCATGCCTGCATTATGCCACGACACGCCGGATTTTGACTTTCGCTGATTATCACGTATTATTTCAACTCGTTGTGCTTAACAGTACAGCAAGAACGGGCCCGTAGCTCAGGTGGTTAGAGCGCATCCCTGATAAGGATGAGGTCGGAGGTTCAAGTCCTCCCGGGCCCACAGTGATTAAGAGCGGCGCAGCCGCTTTTTTTCAACTATGGGGCTATAGCGCAGCTGGTAGCGCATCTGCTTTGCAAGCAGAGGGTCGCCGGTTCGAACCCGGCTAGCTCCACGGGGCTATAGCGCAGCTGGTAGCGCATCTCCATGGCATGGAGAGGGTCAGGGGTTCGAATCCCCTTAGCTCCACAGACAGGGTTTCCGATGATTTCCGGAAACCCTTTTTTCATACCCGCATCCGCATCCCAATTCCTCCACCCGCTGAAAGACCATTACGAAAGGCCGTTTCAGGCGGGACTTGCGTCACCGCTTGAAACGGCCTTGGATTATTGATTATTACGATTGCTGGCGATGACTACTGCATTGCGACCACGTCGGCAACAGTGACAGAATCGTTCGGCACGTTCTGTGCACCCTATGCATTCCGTTTGGCAAGTTCATCGCGGATTTGCTGCAACAGCAGGATCGTCTGCTCTTCGGTGGAGATTTCCGGCTCTTTGATGGCCTCCTCCTCGGCTTTGCTCCGCTCTTCCGCAAGCTTGGTTTTGGCGAGCAACGCCTCGGTCACGTCACGGAATTTGTTAATCGGTACGAGAATGCAGAAATACACGGCCGCCGCGATGATCAGAAAATTCAATATCGCACCAAGTACCGCGCCGAACGAAACCGTCGCATTATTGAATGTGATTGCCAGCAGACCATCCATATTCGGTTTGCCGAAAATCATGGCGATGAACGGATTAATTACATTGTTGACGATCGAATTAACCACTGTGGTGACGGCACCGCCCATGACAACACCGACCGCCATGTCGATCATGTTGCCGCGTGCAATGAATTTCTTGAATCCTTCAATCATGATGATTCTCCCATTATGTGAGACTGTGAGATGCTGTTGCGAATGTACTCTCTCCCACGCTTTCCGCATTTCCATCCTATAGTCAACGCAAGGCATGGCAATCCCGTAAAAAGAAGCAAGTTCGGAACCAGCGCTCGTAAAAAAGCGTCTCCAAATCCTGAACAAGGTCTTGTGCCGTCCATATTCGTACACATAGAATGAGACCGTCTATTGGTAACCAACTATCCCGAAGGGGAAGAATATGCTCACTGATGAGTACGTCAAGCGCGTGTACGCGCAGGTGGAAAAGCGCGACGGCGACCAGCCGGAGTTCCTGCAGGCCGTTCGCGAGGTTTTCGAAAGCCTCGAACCGGTGGTCGCGAAGCATCCGGAATATGAGAAAGCGGGCGTGCTCGAACGCATTGTCGAGCCGGAACGCGTGGTGAAGTTCCGCGTCGCATGGACCGACGATGAGGGCAAGGTGCAGGTCAACCGCGGTTACCGCATCCAGTTCAACTCTGCAATCGGCCCGTACAAGGGCGGCTTGCGCTTCCACCCGAGCGTGAACGAGGGTGTCATCAAGTTCCTCGGCTTTGAGCAGATTCTGAAGAACTCCCTGACCAGCCTGCCGATGGGCGGCGGCAAGGGCGGCTCCGACTTCGATCCGAAGGGCAAGTCCGACGCTGAAGTCATGCGTTTCTGTCAGGCTTTCATGACGGAACTGTGCCGTCATATCGGCCAGTTCACCGACGTTCCGGCCGGCGACATCAACGTGGGCGGTCGCGAGATCGGCTACCTGTTCGGCCAGTACAAGCGCATTCGTGACGAGTATTCCGGCGTACTGACCGGCAAGGGCCTCGAGTTCGGCGGTTCCCTGGCTCGCACCGAGGCCACCGGTTACGGCCTGTGCTACTACACTGCCGAGGCAATGCGCGTGCTGCGCAATGACTCCTTCGAAGGCAAGACCGTGGTCATTTCCGGCTCCGGCAACGTGGCCATCTTCGCCACCGAGAAGGCTCAGGCCCTCGGCGCGAAGGTTGTGACCGCCTCCGATTCCAATGGATACATCTATGATCCGAACGGCATTCAGCTTGACGTGGTCAAGGACATCAAGCTGGGCCATCGCGGCCGCATCAAGGAATATGCGGAGCGCGTGCCGGGCTCCGAGTATCACGAGGGCTGCAAGGGCGTGTGGACGGTTCCGTGCGACATCGCCCTGCCGTGCGCCACCCAGAACGAGATCGATGAGGAGTCCGCCAAGGCTCTCGTCGCCAACGGCTGCACTGTGGTATGCGAAGGCGCCAACATGCCGTCCACTCCGGAGGCAATCGCCGTCTACCAGTCCAACAACGTGCTTTACGGCCCCGCTAAGGCCGCGAACGCGGGTGGCGTGGCAGTTTCCGGCCTTGAGATGAGCCAGAACTCCTACCGCCTTTCCTGGACTTTCGAAGAGGTTGACGGCAAGCTCAAGTCCATCATGGAGAACATCGTCGCCAACTCCTTGGAAGCCGCCAAGGAATACGGCCACGAGGGTGATCTGATGCTCGGCGCCAACGCAGCCGGCTTCGTGAAGGTCGCCAACGCCATGGTCGCTCAGGGCGTGCTCTGATCTAGCTAATCTAACCGATTTAGCCAATACGACCGACTTATCGAGAAGACATTGAGGGTCTGTCTGGTTTCATTCCAGGCAGACCCTCAATGTATTTCCACGCACCTAATCTAGTTGCAGTTATATCTGAAAGATATGGGCAGATTGCGGGCGGGGGCAGATAGGGGTTGGAGTGCGGTAAGAGACAGACTGGTCTAAAAAATACGAAGGCGGCCTGTGTCGTGATTGGAATCACGATGCCGGCCGCCTTGTTGCGTTTGAGTTCGCTATCGCTGCTCGCTGCTATTAACAGCCCACAGGGCTGTTCCAGCATCACATGCGACGCTCGCGACGCTATCGCTGCTCGCTGCTATTAACAGCCCACAGGGCTGTTAATCATCTCCGAGTGTGACGTGGATACCGCCGACGAGGGTGCTCACCACGTTGTACAGCAGCGTGAGAATCACCACAAGCACAGTGATCAGCACCACTTCCACAATGGAGAAGATGGTGGCGGTGCTCAGCACGGTGCTCAGTGAGAACACGTTCGTCAGGTCGAATCCGCCGGCATCCAAGCCCGTGGAAGACACGATCTGCGTAACCTGGTCAAACACGCCAACCATGTTCAGCATGCCCCACAGAATAGCTACCGCAACGATCTGAATAATTCCCCCAGCGATGGAAAGCATGAACGCCACCTTGGCGGCCGACCATGCGTCGATACGCGTCAGAGACAGGCTCATACGGCGCGCGCGCGGAGCGCCGCCACGACGCTTCTCGCGAACCTTCACACCGCCGGAAGCGGGGGAGGAGGCACCCTCATGTGCCTGAACCTGATCCTCACCAATCAGCGGCTGGCTGGAAGCGGAACGTGCCACGCGCGGGGCATGCCCAACCTCTGGCATTTGCTGTCCTTCGTTGTTCTCGCTCATCGTTGCTCCTTGCAAGATTGTGCCCAGTTCTTAGCTGAGGCTACCAGTTTTCACAGACGATTGCCCGTGCTGCGGTCAGGCCTCTACATTCTCGCCATCGCCGGATTCGGCGTTGGTTTCAGCAGGGGCTTCAACGGCGGATTCAGACGATTGTGCAGTACCCTCGTTCACGGTCGCGTTTTCCGTGGATTCGTCGTCGTCCTTTTCCTCGTTACGCGCGATGGAGATGATCTCGTCGTTCTTGTCAGGCTTGGCGAACGTCACGCCCTGGGTGGTACGTCCAGTGCGCTTGACCTCGTCGACGTTGGAACGGATGACCTTGCCGGACTTCATGATGGCCATGATCTGGTCATCTTCCTCAACGATCACCGCGCCCACGAGGGAACCACGGCCTTCGGCGAGCTGCACGGCCTTGACACCGAAGCCATTACGGCCCTGCAGTCGGTATTCGCTGATGGCGGTGCGCTTGGCGAAGCCTTCGTTGGTGACCACGAACAGATCCTTGTCGGAATCGCCCCAGACCACGTCCATGTCCAGCAGTTCGTCGCCTTCGCGGAACTTCATGCCCTGCACGCCGGCAGTCTGGCGTCCCATCGGGCGCAGTTGCTCGTCGTTGGCCTGGAACTTCAGGCTCATGCCCAGCTTCGACACGAGAATGATGTCATCCTCGGCATTGCACAGTGCGGCACCGATCAGCTCGTCGGCGTTCTCGCCGTTTTCGTCGGCCATGAGACGCACTGCAATCAGGCCGCCCTGACGCGGGGAATCGTATTCGGCAAGCGCGGTCTTCTTGACCTTGCCGGAACGAGTGGCGAGCACCAAGTACTTGGCCACCTCGTAGTTCGGAATCGACAGCACGGTTTGGATCGTCTCGTCAGGGCCGAACTGCAGTAGGTTGGCCACATGCTGTCCCTTGGAATCGCGCGATCCTTCCGGAAGCTCGTAAGCCTTCAAACGGTACACACGTCCCTTGTTGGTGAAGAACAGCAGCCAGTTGTGCGTGCTGGTCAGGAAGAAGTGGTCGACCACGTCGTCCTCACGCAGCTTGGCGCCCTTGATACCCTTGCCGCCACGGTGCTGCGCACGGTATTCGTCGGCCTTGGTGCGCTTGATGAAACCGGAGTGAGTGACGGTCACGACCACGTTTTCTTCCGCAATCAGATCTTCGACGTTCATTTCACCGGAGTACGGCAGGATCTTGGTTCGACGTTCGTCGCCATACTTGGACACGATTTCGTCAAGCTCGTCGCCCACGATCTTGCGTTGACGCTCCGGCTTGGCGAGAATGTCGTTGTAGTCGGCGATACGACGCATCAACTCGTTATGTTCGTCGAGAATCTTCTGGCGTTCCAATGCGGCCAGTCGGCGCAGCTGCATGGCCAGAATGGCGTCGGCCTGCACTTCGTCCACGTCCAGCAGGTCCATAAGGCCCGTACGTGCGACTTCCGCAGATTCGGACGCACGAATAAGCGCGATGACCTCGTCGATCATGTCAAGAGCCTTCAGGTAGCCCTGCAGAATGTGGTCGCGCTCTTCCGCCTCACGCTTGAGGTAGGCGGTACGGCGTGCGATGACTTCCAGCTGGTGGCCCACCCAATGGCGGATGAACGCGTCCAGAGACAACGTACGTGGCACTCCATCGACCAGTGCCAGCATGTTGGCACCGAAGGTCTGCTGCAGCTGGGAATGCTTGTACAGGTTGTTGAGCACAACCTTCGGCACGGCGTCGCGCTTGAGCACGAGCACGAGACGCTGTCCGGTACGGCCGGAGGTTTCGTCACGCATGTCGGCGATGCCCTGGATCTTGCCGTCACGCACCGCTTCGCGGATGGAAACGACCAGTCGGTCCGGGTTCACCTGATACGGCAGTTCGGTGATCACGAGGCACATACGGCCCTTGATCTCTTCGGTGTTCACAACCGCGCGCATGGTGATCAAACCACGGCCGGTACGGTAGGCCTGTTCAATGCCCTTATGTCCGAGAATCGTTGCGCCAGTAGGGAAGTCCGGCCCCTTGATGATGCGGATCAGGTTTTCGAGCAGCTCTTCGCGACTTGCGTCCGGGTGGTCAAGCGCCCAATGCACGCCTTCGGCCACTTCACGCATGTTGTGCGGAGGAATGTTGGTGGCCATACCCACGGCGATGCCAGACGAACCATTGCACAACAGGTTCGGGAATCGTGCCGGAAGCACGGTCGGCTCCTGCGTCTTGCCATCGTAGTTCGGCAGGAAATCGACGGTGTCTTTGTCAATGTCGCGCACCATTTCCATGGCGAGCGGAGCCATACGGCATTCGGTGTAACGCATTGCTGCGGCCGGATCGTCACCGGGGGAGCCGAAGTTGCCTTGGCCGTCGACCAGCGTGTAACGCATCGACCACGACTGTGCCATACGCACCAACGTGTCGTAGATCGCGGAATCGCCGTGCGGATGGTATTTACCCATGACCTCGCCGACCACGCGGGCGCACTTGGAGTAACCACGGTCGGGGCGGTAGCCGCCGTCGTACATCGCGTAGATCACGCGGCGATGCACCGGCTTCATGCCGTCGCGTACGTCCGGGAGCGCACGGTCCACGATCACGGACATGGCGTATGCCAGGTAGGAATCGCGCATTTCCTGCTGCAGATCCTTCTTCTGGATGCGTTCGCCCACCATCAGGCCGTAATCGGTGTTGTCGGCCTCCTGCGGGCTCAACGGCTCCATGGAGCCATCAGGCACGAACTGGCCGTCTTCGTTGCTGTTGTTTTCGTCTGCCAACTTCTAAGTCCTTCTAAATCCTTATGAAACCTTGCCTGAAGTCCTTGAAATCCCTACGCGTCGATCCAGCTGACGTTGCGTGCGTTGCGCTGGATGAACAGACGGCGAGGTTCGACTTCGTCGCCCATGAGCATGGAGAAGGTTTCGTCGGCTGCGGCCGCGTCTTCGATTTGCACCTGCTTCAGAATGCGGTGGTCAGGATCCATGGTGGTTTCCCACAGTTCCTGGTAGCTCATTTCACCCAGACCCTTGTAACGCTGGATGCCTTCACCCTTCGGCAACTGACGGCCGGCGGCCTTGCCTTCGGCGAGCACGCGGTCGCGTTCGGCGTCGGTGTACACGAAGTCGTGCGCGCCTTTGGTCCACTTGAGTCGGTACAGCGGCGGCATGGCCACATACACGTAACCAGCGGTAATCATCGGGCGCATGTAGCGGAAGAACAGCGTCAGATTCAGGGTTGCGATATGCGCGCCGTCCACATCAGCATCAGCCATGATGATGACCTTGTGATAGCGGACTTTGTTCAGGTCGAAATCCTCGCCGTAACCGCCACCGACCGCGGTGATCAGCGATTCGATGGTTTCGGACTTCATCATGCGGTCAAGGCTTGCACGCTCGGTGTTGAGGATTTTGCCTCGCAGCGGCAGAATGGCCTGCGTGATCGGGTTGCGTCCCTGAATTGCGGAGCCGCCTGCGGAGTCACCCTCCACGATGAACAGTTCGCATTCTTCAGGATTGTTGGACTGGCAATCCTTCAGTTTGTCTGGCATGCCCGCGGATTCGAAGATTGACTTGCGGCGGGTATTCTCACGTGCCTTCTTGGCTGCAAGACGCGCACGGGAGGCTTCAATGGCCTTCTGGATGATGTTCTTGGCTTCGCTAGGATGCGAATCGAACCAGTCGCCGAGCTTGTCGGTCATCACGCGCTGCACGAAGGTTTTCGCTTCGGAATTGCCGAGCTTGGTCTTGGTCTGGCCTTCGAACTGCGGGGTGGTGAGCTTCACCGACACCACTGCGGTCAAGCCTTCGCGCACGTCGTCGCCGGAGAGGTTCTCATCCTTGTCTTTGAGGATGTTCTTCTCACGCGCGTAACGATTGACGAGCGAAGTCAGAGCCGCACGGAAGCCTTCTTCGTGGGTGCCGCCTTCGGTGGTGGAGATGGTGTTGGCGAAGGTGTGCACCGCTTCGGAGTATGCGGTGGTCCACTGCATGGCGATTTCCGCGGAAATGCCGATTTTCAGATCTTCCGCTTCGAAATCGATGACATCCGGTTCAATCGGGGTTGCCTTGCGGGACTTCACCAAGTAATCGACGTAATCCTTGATGCCGTCGTTGTACTGGTAGGTGACTGTCTGATGCTTCGGTTCGGCATTGTCGTCACCGTCGCCTGCGACTTCGTCTCCTGCTTGGTCCGGTTCACGCAGATCGGTTAGGGACAGCTTCAGTCCCTTGTTGAGGAATGCCATCTGCTGGAAGCGGTTACGCAGAATCTCGAAATCGTAGGTGGTGGTTTCGAAGATCGCGCCGTCGGCCCAGAAGGTCACGGAAGTGCCGGTGGATTCGTCTTCGCCCATCGGTTCGCCCTTGAGCAGACGCGAGGTCGGCTTCTGGTTGATGTAGGTCTGGGTCCAGTGGAAGCCCTGACGGCGCACTTCGATGTCGACGCGGGTCGACAACGCGTTCACCACGGAAATACCCACGCCGTGCAGACCGCCGGAGACCGCGTAGCCGCCGCCACCGAACTTGCCGCCTGCGTGCAGCTTGGTCATCACGGTTTCCACACCGGAAACGCCTTCGCCCGGCACTTCGTCGACCGGAATGCCTCGGCCATCATCGACCACGCGCACTCCGCCGTCCGGCAGAATCGTCACTTCGATATGCGAGGCATAGCCCGCCAGCGCTTCGTCGACGGAGTTGTCGACGATCTCATACACCAGATGGTGCAGGCCACGGGGGCCGGTGGAGCCGATGTACATGCCTGGGCGGATTCGCACCGCTTCGAGGCCTTCCAACACTCTCAGATCGGACGCGTCGTAATGCTCCGGAGCCAAGGTGTCATCGAGCTGCGCATCTTCGAGCTGATCGTTTTGGATCTGATCTTCCTGCGTGTTTTCAGCTGATTCGTTCAGCGAATCCGCATCAAGGTCTGCCACAGAGATTCCTTCCTGCATTTTTCCCGCCAATGAGGGTCATTCACGCAGGTGATACCACCTAGAACGCAAATAAAGGCCCCTTCTAGGCGTTTACATACACTACTTGATATTCTACTCATGCAGGGGGACAGCGCGCCAGAGGCATTTATCCTTGAAATTCAGCCGTTTACCCCTGTTTTTCGCGTTCGGAAAAGTATCTGCCAGCCCTCGCAAAGGTCATCTCCGGGGACATATTCGACGTACGCCCGATCGCAGACCAACTATCACACCAATATCGCGTGATATTTTGCTAATACCGGGTCCTTCTGGTCATTCGCCCTCGGCTGAATCCCTGTTGCTGGGGGCCGGTGACGCGCACTTCGTTGATGGTCAGCCCCTCAAGTCTCCTGCGAATGGTGTCGGTCAGCAGCGGAATCATGTACGTCAAGGTGGTGGTCCATGCGGGGCTGTCGCATCGAATCGTCAAAATGCCGTCACGCAGGTCAACGGGGTAGGAGTGGCGCGCGTTTTCGTCACCGACCACCTGGTTCCAATGATTCTGCATTTGCGCGATTTTCAAATGCGGCGTCCACAAACCTTGCGTTGCGATCACGTTGAATATATTGCCGACCGTCTGCGGGTCGCGTCCGGGTTTGCCAAAATTCTCCCATGCCTGCCGCGCACATTCCTCACGTTCCTTGTAGCGTCCGGCGCGTTTGCTGATGCGTTCGAACACTTCGGCGGGCAACTTGCGTTGGTCGAGATGCAATGTTTCGCAGATTGGAGGATTAGGCATCAGCGGTCAGTCTCCCTTCCTGCCGCAAGCTGCGCCATCATCGCCGCCAAATCGTCATCGCCGCCATCTTGCGATTGTCGACGCAACGCGGCCACGTCAATCACATGCGCGTGCACGGCGTCCGTTTGTGGAATGTCGCTTGCCGCGGCGACGGTAATCAGCACTTGATCCTGCCGCATCGCAAAATCGAGGATCTGCCCACGACGGGATTCGTCAAGCTGTGCGAACACATCATCGAGAATCACGATCGGCTTGCTTTCGAATTGCGCGGAAACCGCTTCATATAGCGCCATTTTCAGCGCCAAAGCCATGGTCCACATCTCGCCGTTGGACGCGAATTCACGGGCGGGCATGTCGTTGAGCAGCAAGGTCAGATCGTCGCGATGCGGGCCGATCAGATTCTGCCCGCGTGCCACTTCGCCCGGGTAGATGCGCTGGAAATGACGGCTGATTTCCGCGCTCGGATCGTCGAACAGCATCACTTCGTCGAAGGACGGCTCATATGAGAGCGCCGCCCGCTCGTCGTCGCCTGCCAAAGACGCGTAGATTCGTGCGAAAGGCTCCCCCAGACGTGCGATGACATCGTTGCGTTCCCGTGTCAGTCTCATGCCGAGATCGATGAATTGTCCCGTCCAGATTTCCAGTCCGCTTAAAACCGTCTGCTGGCTGTATTGCGGGTCGAGATTCGTGCCATCGCCGAGTTGTTTGAGCAGTGCCGTGCGTTGTTTCGCCACGTGCGTGAATTGTTGCAGCAGCTGCGCGTAGTGGGGGAGTAGCAGGGAAGCGGCCTGGTTGATGAAGTTACGTCGGGTTGCTGGATCGCCTGCCACCAAACGCTGATCTTCGGGGGTGAAGGAGACGGAGGGCGTACGTCCGATGAGATCGCGCATGTATTGCGATTTTCCGCCATCGATTCGCGCCCGATTCGCGCCTCGTGCCACGATGGTCGCTTCGTAGGTGTGTTGCGTTTCATCGTCTTCCACATTGGCTCGGATGGTAGCCGAAGTGCACCCTTTTTCGATTAGTGGCAATGATGATGACGTGCGATGGCTTGATCCCGTGGAAAGCACTTCGACGGCTTCCACAATATTGGTTTTGCCGAGTCCGTTGGCTCCTTGCAGAATGTTGATTCCCGGTTCGAAGTCGAGCACGCAATGTTCCCAGGAACGGTAGTGGTCGAGTGCTAGGCGGGAAATATACATTCACAATCCTTGAGAATCAAGCAAATTTCTTATGTGGATAATCACAATTATTAACGAATATGATTGTTTATGAATATTCATGCAAACGGGCTGAACCGGCAGTAACAGCCATGTTCAGCCCTATTTTTGCGATGCGTCCACGTTTTGTGTGGATTGGCTTATGTTCAGCTGTTGAAACGCATGGGCACAAGCAGGTAGCGATAGTCCATGGATTCCTCGGAATCCGACTCCTGCTGGCCGTTGAATTCCACAGGCTTGACAGCGGTGGTCATCTTCATGCGCACGAACGGTTCCGCAATGGCGCTCAGGCCTTCGATCAGGTAGGTCGGGTTGAAGGCCACGGTGATGTCTTCTCCATCCATGTCGATGTCGAGGATTTCCTTGGCTTGGGCTTCGTCCGCGGTTCCTGCGGTCAGCGTGAGCTCCTGGCTGGTGAAGGCCATGCGGATCGGCGCGTTGCGCTCGGCGACGAGGGAGACACGCTTGATGGCGCTGATGAGATCCTGCTTGTTGATGACCGCGTGAATCGGGTATTCGTCGGCATATAGGCGGTCGACCGCGGGGAATTCGCCGTCGATCAGCTGCGAGGTGGATACGCGTCCGGCGTTCTCGAAGCCCAGCAGCGACGGATTCTCCGTGTCGAAGTCCACAACGATGTTCTGATGCTCATCCAAAGAGCGTGCCACGTCGCGCAGCAGTGCGCCGCGAACGAGTGCGGTGGCGTTGGTGTCCGGGTTTTCCGGCGTCCACGTGAAGCTCGAACGAGACAGACGGAAACGGTCGGTGGAGCTCATGATCACCTTGTCGCCTTGGAACTGCACGCGGATGCCGGTGAGTACGGGGCGATTCTCCTCACGGGAAACGGCAACGGATGCCTGGGTGACGGCTTGGGTGAAGGTTTGCGCGTCCACTTGGCCCAGTTTGGACGGAATTACCGGAAGATCCGGATATTCGGCGTCCGGCATGAGCTGCATGGTGAATGTGGACTTGCCGGAGGTGATGGTCATGGTCGATCCATCGGTGGAAAGATAGGTTTTCGCAGCAGGAAGCGACTTGGTGATATCCGCCAGCAGCTTACCGAGCACTAAGACGGATCCGGCTTCATCGACGCCTGCTTCAATGTGATGACGGGCGGAAATGGCGTAATTGAAGGCGGAAAGTTGGAGAGTGCCGTCGATGGCCTCCAAACGGACGCCTGCCAAAATGGGAGATGCAGGGCGAGCGTCGATCACGCGGGTGGTCCAGGCTACTGCGTCTGCCAGCGCTTGGGAATTGACTTCAACTTTCATGGCTAATTTCCTCGTTTCGTTCGGTCCATAAGTCATTCTAGCGAGCTGCCAGCGTTTTGACGAAGCGTGGGGAATTCCCCACTTATGATGACGATGATGATTTTCTTATAACAACCTACATTCGTCATAATAAGGCCTGTGGATAATGTGGGTAAGTGCACAGACCCCATGTTTTTCAAGGGCTCAGTTCACTTCACTACCTGTGGATAACTTTTGAACGGAGCGTGGACAAGCTACCGGGTTATCCACAGCCTCAGAGATGCAAAAAAGTTATCCACAAAAGCCTGTGTATAGTCCACAAGTCATCCACCGCCGATTTTCGCGTTTCCAACGGCTTTTCCACCGAGGAATCCTTGATTTGTGCATAACTATGTGGATAACTTCGATAAAAATATTCCACAACCCGGCGTGTCAGAATGGTCGGTAAATCAGTAGGTAAAGAATTTACCAATACTCATACTTGGCTTTTGAAAATCGCCTGAGAAAGGCAGAAAACACCAAAACCGTTTTTTTGAGGCGTGCGAAAACACATGCAAACGCGCAAAGTCGCGCAAAAAACGTTATTTTTCGCCGGAACGCTGTTTGAGTTGCAGCGTCAGCTCCGTCACATAGTTGTAGATTTCCTGCTTTTCCTGCATTTCATCGCTGATACGGGTGTAGGCGTGCATTACTGTGGTGTGGTCTTTGCCGCCAAACACCTGGCCGATGTCGTTCAGGCTCATGCTGGTGAGCTCACGCACCAAATACATGGCAATCTGGCGGGCCAGCGCGATTTTCTTCGTGCGAGAACGGCCGACGATGTCGTCGAACGTGATGTAGAAGTATTTCGCCACCTGAGTGATGATGTCGGTGGGCTTGATCTCCACATCGGTCGCGAAGAAGTCTTGCAGCGTATGCTCCGCCAGTGCGCGAGTCACCGGCTGTCCGCTCAGGGAAGCCATGGCAGTCACGCGATTCAGTGCGCCTTCCAGCTCGCGGATGTTCTCGGTGAAACGTTCCGCAATAAGGTTGAGCACGTCGTCTTGAACGTTGGATTCATGGGCGATCATGCGCAGAATGGCGATTCGCGTCTCCAGATCTGGCGGCTTGACGTCAACGGTCAGGCCGGATTCGAAGCGGGAGATTAGGCGTTCGTTGAAGCCCTGCAGATCCTTCGGAGGTACATCGGATGCGATCACGATGCGCTTGTTCGCCTGGTGCAGGGTATTGAACGTGTGGAAGAATTGTTCGAGCGTCGCGTCCTTGCCGCTGAGGAACTGAATATCGTCGATCAGCAGCACGTCGACTTCACGGTAGCGACGGTTGAATTCCTTGATTTGGCCGGAATTCTGGTTGGTATCGCCCAATGCCTCGATGAATTCGTTGGTGAATTCCTCGCTGGTCACGTAACGGACCTTCAGCGAGGGATCCTTGACCAGTGCGTAGTTGCCGATGGCGTTCAGCAAGTGGGTTTTGCCCAGGCCGGAGCCGCCGTAGATACACAGCGGGTTGAAATCATGGCCGGAACCTTCCGCGACGGCTAATGCGACGGTGCGCGCGAAACGGTTGGAATCGCCAGGGACGAAGGTGTCGAAGGTGGCGTTCTTGTTCAGATGGGTCTTAGGGTCCAGCAAAGGCCTGTTCTGGCCTCGTTGGAAGGTGTTGGGGCGTTCCGGAGGCATGACGACCGGAATGGGAAGCTGGCCCTGCGTGGTTTCCTCAACATGTGGCGCAGGGGTGAAATGGGGGTATTCTTCAACGGGCGGCTGTGCCGGTTCTTTCTTTTCCGCAATCTTGAATGCGGGGAAAATGTCCTGTTCCGCAGACTCCCGCAAGGCTTCCAGCAGAGGCTGGTTCAATTCGTTCTGCAGTGTCTGCTGCGCGGCCGCGCTGGGCACGCACAACACGATGGTGGGACCCCACATGCCTTCCGGAAAAACATTTTCCAGCCAGCTTTTGTCACGTACGGAAAGTGCGGGATTCTGGTGCAGCAACGCCAGCGCGTCGGACCATACCCCGCGAGCCTGATCGAGAGGATCGGTTGTCGTATCGGCCACGGATTCCCCTTTCTCGACAGACTTCTACTAGTAGTGCAACTGTTTATTTGTACTCTCTTTTCCCTGAGTTATCCACCGGTAAGCGTGTTGAAATGATTGAATTGTGAATGACAGTAATGTAGTTTGTGGATAACTTTTGTGGGGAGTTTGGCGATATACCAACGTTTTTTGTGGATTGTTTTGTGGGGAGAGTCCCCACAAAATGTGAAGGAATTAGTGGAGTCAGTTACTCTGTTCAGGGGTCAGAGTAACTTGGTAGAGCTTGACTCATGAGGAGCCGTGCCTTGGCATGGCTAAAAACACCGGGAGCATTAATTATGAAGAGGACATTCCAGCCGAACAACCGCCGTCGTCACATGAAGCACGGTTTCCGTCAGCGTATGCGCACCCGCGCAGGCCGCGCTCTGATCAACCGTCGCCGCGCCAAGGGCCGCAAGTCCCTCGCTGCCTGATTTAACGGCATAGAGCGGTGGAACGGCTGAAAAGCCATCGCGATTTTGTTGCGGTGCTCAAACGCCGTCGTAGGGTATCGCGAGAAGACATCGTCGTGCATTATCTGATGCACGACGATGTTGTTACGGACGGTACCGCGGCGGTGTATGGTCGTCGTGTTGGCTTGGCTGTTTCCAAAGCCGTTGGCAACGCGGTCACGCGTAATACCGTGAAAAGGCGTTTTCGCGTGCTTGCGCGGAAATACGAATCTCTTTTGCCTGAATCATGCGATATCGTGTTACGTGCCAAGCCAAGTGCCGCGCGTGCTGATTTTTTGTCGCTTGAACAGCAGATGGCATCGTGCTTTGAAGCGGTGAAACGTAAAACCGCTACCCAGCAATGAGCTCCGCGCATCGTCGCAATTCGATGGTGCGGCTCATCCGCTGGTATCAAAAGCATATTTCCGCCCATACCGCACCCCGATGCCGGTATTATCCGAGCTGTTCCAATTATGCGATTCAGGCGATTGAACGATTTGGCCGCCTTAAGGGTGGCCTTCTTGCGTTATTGCGCCTCCTCCGCTGCAATCAGTGGAACCGTGGGGGAATTGACGACGTTCCGCAGCTTTATTCCTTGTTTTACAGATGTTCGTGGTCGAAGGCACACGAGGAACCTCGGCTCACGCCTCTGAACGTAGAAAAACCTATAGGCGATAAGGAGACTGGCCTGTAATGAATCAAAATCAATTCCTCCTCGACAGCGGTTTCTGGGGCTGGCTGTATAAGCTCCTGTATCCCGTCGAGTGGCTCATGACGCAGATCATGGCCGTATTCCATAAGTTCCTGGTGATGCTGGGCATGAACGAGATCGGTTTCTCGTGGGTCATGTCCATCGTATTCCTAGTACTTGTGGTCCAGGCATGCGTTTTTCCGCTGTTCTACAAGTCCATGAAGGGCATGCGCAAGATGCAGGCCCAGATGGCCGTCCTGCAGCCAAAGATGCAGCGTATCCAGAACAAATACAAGGGCAAGAACGATCCCGCCAGCAAGGAAGCCATGCAGCGCGAGATGATGAAGCTCTACCAGGACAATGATGCGAACCCGATGGGTGGCTGCACTTCCATGCTCCCTATGTTCGTGCAGGGTCCCGTGTTCATGTGCATGTTCTATACGCTGTCAGCCATTCCGTACATCGCACGCGGCAAATTCAGGGACGGACAGGGTCTTGGCGCTTTCGACATCGCCACAGCCAAGCAGTTCACGTCCACCACAGTGTTCGGTGTGAACGTGGCTGATAACTTCACGACCGCTGCCGTGCATGGCAAAGTAGTTATCGCCATCTTCGTTGCATTGATGTGCTTCTGCCTGTGGTTCATGCAGTACAACAGCATGAAGCGTAACATGGCTCAGTCTGCGGCAAACAAGCAGACCGAAATGATGCAGAAGATGATGTTGTGGATGTTCCCGATCATGTACATTTTCTCCGGTATTGCCATGCCATTCGCTGTGCTGGTGTACTGGCTCACCAACAACATCTGCAATCTGTTGCGTTCCATCTGGCAGATCCACGTCTTCCCGACTCCGGGATCTCCGGCCGCCGAAGCGAAGGAAAAGCGTGATCATGTTCATGAGAACAACCGCCGAGCCAAGGCCGGTCTGCCATCCCTCGAGGAAGAGGCGCTGCAGAAGGCTAAGGAAGCCGCCGAAGCGAAGGAAAAGCACGGCTACCAGCGTCAGCAGCCGAGCCGTAAAAAGAAAAAGAAGTGAGTAAGAGTGTGTCCCGTGTTTCACATGAAACGCGGGACACACCACTTTTATCAGCGTTTATTGTCGACGTGGTAAACAGTAAATTAGACTTTACATAACAAGACTTTAGTAATAGAAACCCCGCTCAAAGGAGTACAACCACCATGGCGCAAGATGAGGAAAAAACCATCGATCAGCTCAACGAGGAAGCTGATATCGCTGCCGACTATCTTGAAGGACTGCTCGATATCGTCGATTACGAGGGTGATATCGAAATGGGCGTGCGCAACAATCGCCCTACCGTGCAAATTGTCGCCGATGATGATACGGATATCAAGCATCTTATCGGACGCAACGGCGAGGTTGTTGACGCATTGCAGCAGCTGACGCGACTTGCCGTGCAGCAGAAGACCGGCGAACGTTCCCATCTTATTGTGGACGTCGACGGCTATCTAAAGCGCAAGCGTCAGCGTCTGCACGACATCGCGCTGGATGCCATCGACGAGGTACGCGAGACCGGAGAGCCGGTCGACCTGAAGCCGATGAATTCCTTCGAGCGTAAGATCGTGCATGACGTGGTGCGTGAGGAAGGTATGAAGTCCCGTTCCCACGGCGAGGAGCCACATCGTTACGTTACGGTGTATTTTAAGGCTTCTGTCGCCGAGGAAACCGAAGACGAGGATGAGGCCTGATTTCAGCTCGTTTCACGTGAAACATGGCGTCACCATCACGGTGGCGCTTTTTTATTGCGATTGATGAGTGACTACACGCAGGTCGTGCGCCGGGTACGTGACGCCTATGTGCGCATGGACTTGCGCACGGTCTGCGCAGGCCGTGCGATATTGCCGGCATTGGTCGGGGAGTAATGGCTGGAATACCGGCAATAAGGAAGAGCAGGATATAGGATGGTGCCCATGAGTGATGTGACAGACGAACTTGATGATTCGCCGATTCTTGAGGAAGTGCTGGGGGATGCGTTGGGCAAGCTGCGTGTTTTTCATGCGAAACTTGTCGAAGAAGGCGAACCCCGTGGCTTGATCGGACCACGAGACGTTGCGATTATTTGGGAACGCCATATTCTGAATTCGGCTGCCATTGTGCCTTTCGTGAGGGAATCCACGGCCAAGAAGCAGTTCAAAACGGTTGCCGATATTGGCAGCGGCGGCGGTTTTCCCGGTATCGTTGCGGCCGCATGCCTGCCGGATCACCAGTTCACTCTCGTGGAGCCTATGGAACGGCGTATCGAATGGCTGAACGAGTGCGTGGAGGACATGGAGCTGGAGAACGTTACGGTGGTGCGTGCCAGGGCTAATGAGATGATCGAGGCCATTGCGGGTGCGTCTGGCGTTCAGGGCGGCAACCGTGGTAATGGCAACGCCAGGAACGGCAAAGGCGGCAGGAACGGCAGGGGAGCGGTTGCCCGCGGTCCTGTGCTGGATTTGGATGGCAAGCCCATTCAGGCAAGGCACCCGTTCGCCGTGGTGACCTGTCGTGCCGTTGCACCGATGACCAAGCTATCCGGGTGGACGTTGCCGTTGCTTGAACGCGGTGGACGTCTGGTCGCATTGAAGGGAAGGTCCGCTCAGGAGGAGATCGAAAAAGCCTCCAAGGAGATCGCCAAGTGCGGCGGCGTTCGTCCGCGAGTGGTGGATGCCGAGGTCGGGCCGGGGCTTGAATCGACCCATGTGCTCATGGTGGATAAAAAGTAAGTTATCCACCATTTTGGCAAGTTGTCCACATTATCCACAACTGGAGACTCATTGAAATAAAGCGCAAAAAAATGTTGGAATAGCAACAAGATGTCTGTGGATAACTTTTTGCGAGCAATGCAAGTTATCCACAGACTATCCACAGTTATCCACATTTGCGCACAATGGGTGGACGGGTCGGTTCTGTCCACCCAAATGATGAAACTTGAGTGTTAAGCATATCGTAAGGAAGGCTGACGTATGACTGGACCTGAAGGACCAGATAACCTGACATCGATGGAATCGGCGACGGAAACCATCAAACGAATTTTCGGAGGGTCGAATTCTCCTCTTGGTTCGCAGATCGCCGACGAATCGTCTCGCTATCGCGCCTTGCAGAAGGCCGTTTGCCCAAAGCCGGAGCAGACGCGCCTGATCGCGGTCGCCAATCAGAAGGGTGGCGTTGGCAAAACCACGTCTGCGGTGAATCTTTCCGCCGCATTGGCCCAGTTCGGTTCCAAGGTGCTGCTGATCGATATGGATCCGCAGGGCAATGCGTCGACCGCGTTGGGTGCTCCGCATGCGTCGGGAGAGCCGTCGGTATACGACGTGATCGAAGGCAGGAAAACCATTGCCGAAGTTAAGCGCACCTGCCCTGACTTCGATCTGCTTGACGTGGTGCCAGCCTCCATCGATCTGAGCGGTGCCGAGCTGGAAGTCGCCGACATGGAAAATCGCAATGTTCTACTGAAAACCGCGGTTGACGAGTTTCTTGAGAACAGCGAGGAACACTACGATTACGTGATTATCGATTGCCCTCCGAGCCTTGGTCTGCTGGTAATTAATGCCATGTGCGCGGTGCATGAGATGCTGATTCCGATCCAAGCTGAGTATTATGCGTTGGAGGGTCTTGGTCAGCTTATCAATACCATCGGGCTGGTGCAGGAACATTTCAATCCGTCATTGCTTGTTTCTACCATGCTGATCACCATGTTCGATAAGCGAACCTTGCTCAGCCGTGAAGTGCATGACGAGGTCAAAAGCCACTATCCGACCATCGTGTTGGACACCACGATTCCACGAACGGTGAAAATCTCGGAAGCGCCGAGCTTTAATCAAAGCGTTATCGCCTATGACCCCAAGGGCATGGGTGCAATCTCCTACTGTGAGGCCGCGTTGGAACTCGCACGTCGCTCACAGACGGTGTTGCAGGCTATTGATGCAAGAAGGAATGAGAACTGATCATGGCTACGAAATCACGTTTGGGCATGGGTCTCGGCGCGCTGTTTCCGTCTCTTCCAGGAGAGTCGGCAAAGTCGGAAGCTGCCGCTGAGCCGGCTGCGCCTGCTGTAGGGGTGAAGGCCGATAACAAGCCGTCCGCGAAAACTTCCGGAAGCATGGCTGGCAGTGCTGCCGTGCCGTCTGTGAGAAAGAACACAGGCGCTAAAAGCTCCATGGCGACAGCCCAGGCTTCCGTTGATGCCGTCCACGACATGAAGAAGAACGTTTCACACGAAACCAAGAAAGGAAGCGTTCATCGTGCCAGCATGCCTTCCATCACGCTGAACGAAGCGGCTCATCCAGCCGACATGTTCTTCGGCGCCACCAGTCCTGTCGATCCTTCTGCCGACGCGAAGCAGGGGAGTGTTTCACGTGAAACCGCTGCGGTAAAAAAGAACGAAGATGCAAAGAACAACGAACCGGAACTGCTGCCGGTGCAGGGTGGTTACTTGGTTGAATTGCGTCTGAGTGATGTCGGACCCAACCTGCATCAGCCACGCACTATTTTCGACGAGGATGATCTTCGTGAGCTTGCCGATTCCATCAAGGAAGTCGGCGTGCTGCAGCCCATCGTGGTACGGAAACGCCCACTTGCGCAGATCGAGGCCGCGCGCAAGGAGAACGCCGCCAGCAATGACGAGTCGCATAATATGTTCGACGGTCGCATGGATAGCATGTATGAGCTCATCATGGGTGAGCGTCGCTGGCGTGCTTCACAGATCGCAGGTCTGAAAACGATTCCTGCGATCGTCAAAACCACGGCCGACGACGACATGTTACGTGACGCTCTGCTGGAGAATCTGCATCGCGTTGCGTTAAATCCGCTGGAAGAAGCGGCCGCCTATCAGCAGATGATCGACGATTTCGGTCTGACACAGGCGCAATTGTCGAAATCCGTCTCGAAATCACGACCGCAGATCGCAAATACCTTGCGATTGCTGAATCTGCCTGCAACCGTGCAAAAGAAGGTCGCCTCCGGACTCTTATCGGCCGGTCACGCGCGTGCGCTGCTGGGATTGCCGGCTGAAGCTGATATGGAACAGCTTGCGACGCGCATTATTGCCGAAGGGCTGTCTGTTCGCAGCACCGAGGAAATCGTGTCGATGAAGGCCGCCGAATCGGATCAGCCGAAGAAAGCGAAGACCAACAAGCTGAATCCGTGGGCTGGAACGCCAATGCAGCTCGGACTTGAAAAGAAGTTCGGCACGAAGGTTTCCATCAAAGGGTCCAAGGAACATGGCCGCATCGAAATCGTCTTCAAATCCGAAGATGACATGAAGCGCATTATCGACATGCTCATTCCCTCTGCTGAAGAATAGTATTTCTCGAGTTTCTCTGTCGGATCAGTGTGATGTTCGCAGAAGGGCGGCATATTCTATTCACGGCACACTCAAAGCCATTTGGCCAAGCTTACAGTCGTGAACAGAATATGCCGCCCTTCCGCTTATTTTTAGCGTTTTTGTGATTCCTTGTTTGGCGGTATTTGACGGCATCTTTCTATGGGAATTAGTTGATTCGTCGGTACATACGATTTCTGCTTTTCGTTTTACCGATGGCTTCAACTTTATTTTCTTGTATTAACTTTCTTAGATTACGGCGAATTGTTTCAACTGATTTTCCAGTAATATCAGCAAGCTCCCTTGCGGTAATATCTTTATTCTTTGGAATAAAAGTGAGAATATCAACCTTATTTTTCATAGTATTCGACAACATGTTTGTTGTATCGTTTTTATGAGTTGGTTCAGTATTTTTAATTTCAGAGATAATCTCATCAGCTTTGTTGGATAGATTGACGCTGGAACGCCACAACACCACAGTGAAGGAGTCCTGAGTCGCGCGGAATTCCGGTGCGCGCAGATCGCGGTTCTGCATTTCGTTCATCATGAGGATGATTCCTCCGCCCTGACCCTCGGCGGTGATAAGATTGCTTCCGATCACAGGGGTGGTTTGTACGAGCTGCATGAGGGCGCTATTGCGGCATCGAGATTGTCCATCTGCGAGATTATCAATGGTTTTGCCTCCCCATAGGCCACCTGGATTCGATATTTCGATCCTGTCTGCGTAAACGTCGACAGTGACCGGCTGGCCTTGAAAATACGGATGATATTCCCTATGCACTACTGCGTTGGCGATGGCTTCACGCAGAACTTCGGAAGGAATTTCCAATTCATCTTTTCTTCCGATGCCTTCGATGAACGAATAAGATCGTAAATTTCGAGATGTAGCATTTACCGCATCGTTGATCATTTCTGATGCAGATCCCTCGCATTCTACGCGGTCGAGGAACCTTAGTGCACCTGGCTGCGATTTTTCAATGCCTGGATGTACAGCAACGTCGATAAAGAGACGTGGGAAGAATTGTTGAGGATAGTTACCGGCTGCAATTAATCCCGCCATCCGTATGCGACCTTGTCGATCCGCAATGTTTAATCGCGCTAGTTTTTCTTCTTTTGTTTCTGCTCCACGCAAGGCTTTAGTGCCTTGTTTTCTTACAAAAATAGTATCGACAACAGAAGAGTTAAGGTCTTCAATAGAGGCATTAGGAATAATTTCAAGATCAGAACTACTTGGATGTAGTATATTTTGAATTTCATATAATTCTGCTGATGATAGGAGAACATCTTTATCATCAATTCGTTTGAAACTACCGCTTTTAATTCCTTTGGCGGTAATATAGCATGGCTTGAAATCTATATCGTTTTCATATATACGAATAACGAGAATCTGACCGCCGTCAACGGTTTCACGTGAAACATCATATTTTGGAGGATTTGAGAGTCTGATTCCATCCCTACCGCCATCTCCCATACCTTCGATAAGTTGGTCCCGCACTCTGTCGAGGTGAAAATCCTGAACGCAAGTGAATCCATTGTGTTCATCCAAACCAAGGAGCAGAGTGCCACCATGTGTATTTGCGAAGGCGCTGATGCTTTCCCACACGTCTTTGCTGAGGGATCGCTGACAGCTTTTTGCTTCGTAATCGCCGTCGTCATTATGCTGTTTGCGCAATCGTGCTATCGCGTTTTGGATTGGTTCTTGGAGAATGGACATAGCTTCCTCCATATCACAGTCATTCACACGGTCATTTTGATTTTATCACAGTCATGACTGTGATGTGACTGTGTGAGTGACTGTGATGACTGCGATATCCACTGAAGGGCGGCGTACTCTACGCTCGACACGCGTAAGATACCGCTGTGCGGTCTTCGTGGCAAGCCGTTCACTTTGCTTGAGTAAAGCCCATCGGGCTTTTCCTCTTTATTGCTCAGTGATCAAAGCCTACGGTCAAGCATAGAATATGCTGCCCTTCCGTTCGTTTTTCAAGTTTTTTGTAGGGTGTGACTTTGTATCACGGTCATATGACGGTCATTCACACGGTCATGACTGTGATGTGACTGTGTGAATGGCTGTGTGAATGACCGTCATGGGGAGTGTTACTGCTGGAGGTAGGCTTGGGTGTCAAGGGCGGCCCGGCAGCCCATGCCGGCGGCGCTGATCGCCTGACGGTAAATACTGTCAACACAGTCGCCTGCTGCAAAAATGCCGGCAGTGCTGGTGCGTGTGCTGGCACCGTCTACCTGAATATATCCAGCCGCATCTCGCTGCACAATGCCGTCAATAAAAGCTGTGGCTGGGGAGTGGCCAATCGCTACGAAAATACCGTTTGCGGCAATCGTGCTAATCTCTCCGGTGATAACGTTGCGAATGTTCACGGATTGGGCTCCGTTGCCGTCACCCAAGATTTCCTCCACCACGGAATCCGTGACGATGGTGATTTTCGGATTCTGTTGAGCGCGTTCCACGAGAATCTGCGATGCGCGGAATTCGGAACGACGATGAATCAACGTCACCGACGATCCAAATCGGGAAAGAAAATCAGCCTCAGTGAATGCGCTATCGCCACCGCCGATCACAATAATCGGCTTATCACGGAAGAAGAAGCCGTCGCAAGTCGCGCAATACGACACTCCCTTGCCGGAATATTCCACCTCTCCAGGGATGCCGAGCTTGCGGTATTCCGATCCGGTTGCGATGATCAAAGCACGGGTTTCAAAAACGTCCCCCTGATCGATGCGCACGGTTTTCACACCGGTGGCGTCATCGTTGCTCACGGAAACAACATCATCCCAAACGATTTCTGCGCCGAACTTCTCTGCCTGGCGTTGCATATTATCCATGAGTTCCGGCCCCATAATACCATCGGGGAAGCCCGGGAAATTCTCCACTTCGGTGGTGTTGACGAGCTGCCCGCCTGGGGTCAGCGCGCCCGCAATGACCAGTGGTTTGAATCCAGCCCGGCCTAAATATATGGCCGCGGTATATCCTGCAGGGCCGGATCCGACAATAATCACATCTCGCAAATCACTCATATTCCCACTGTAGCGAACCGCCGAAGCGAACAGCCGCGCATCGCACGATTTCATGTATTCTTTTTTCCTATGGCGTATTATCGAGTACTTTCCAAGCCGGATCATCTACAAAGTTTCACGTGAAACATGAGCTGTGTGTGTGGGGCTGTGCGTGCAGTTGCTGGTGGTGGCTGGACTCCTGGCAGCGCTTGAGTGGAATATGAGAAAAAGGGCTTGCGCTCCATGTGGAACGCAAGCCCTTTGGTTGTATAAACGTGACGCCTGCCTGCGCAGGCCTTGGATCACTTATTGATGATCTTCTTGAACAGATCGGCGCTGGCCTTGGCGAGTGCGAACTGGCCGAAGCCCGGATCGATGGAAGCGAGGTTGGCGTTGACAATCTGGTTGAAAGTGTTGTTCTTCATGATGTTTCCTTTCGTTTGGCTTGGCGGCGTTCTTGTTTTCTGTTCTTTCCTCTGGCCGCTGCCGTAAGTCTTGTTTGTTTTTCCGTTATTTCAGCGCGGGTGGCGTTGCCGTTTCCCCGCGTGTGGGGTGCGGCTCCGGTTTTCTCTCCGGCTCCTGCCGCATCATGTCTCTTTGTTCTGTTGTGCCTTCAGTATAGGCAGACGCAACCGTCGATGTCATGCAATGATCGTCGATTCTTTTGTATTTTCATTGGCTAATCTTGAAATAAACGTAATGATGCTGTGATGAAAAGTCGATCGTCGATTGCAGGGTGGTGTCGCCGTTGCAAAAAGAAGCGGCGTGATCTTCAGATTTCGATCTTTTCTATGAAAGTCTCAAAAAACGTTCTCCTGTAAGACTTTTTGCAAGGTCATCATTTTTTCTAGACATTTTCTATCTTTTCGATCTTCCTTACTTGCGGGAGTATTTGCGCTTGTTGTCGGCGAATGTCAGGTTACATTGATTGATAGCGAGTTGATTAGTGTGGCTGTTCGACGGGCTGATTGGCGTCGGGCGTAAGAAAGGAATGTGATATATGGCGACTATTCCTGAACAATACGAGAGCCAGCGCGTGGGTGTGCAGGGATATCGCGTGCTCAATCTCGATTTGGATGGCGTCTGCGCGGATTACAAGGGTGCGATCCGCGATTACCTGCAGCGGCAGGGCATTGACGTGCCGGAACGTGCGTTGCAGACCGCGCATTACAATCTCATTCGCGAGGATGGATGGCCGTTCGACACGCTCGACGATTACATCGAAACGCATAAAGCCGCGGAACATGAGCATCTGTATGCAACGATGAAGCCGCTTCCGGGAGTTGCGCAGGCGTTGCAACGATTGGCGGGCGAGCACGTGTACATTCGCATCGTCACGCATAGGCTGTTCGTGTCCGGCCAGCATCAGATGGTTGTTTCCGACACTGCGCAATGGTTGGACAGCAACCATATTCCATACATGAGCCTGTGCTTTACCGGGCTGAAAGACAGCATGCAGGCCACGATTCATATTGACGATTCGCCGGCGAACATCGAAACCCTGCGCGAGGCGGGGCAGCATGTGGTCGTGTTCGATCAACCGTACAACAGCGCGTACGATGGCCCTCGAATCAACAGCTGGAGCGACGTAAACGTCAACAAACTTCTCGCCCTCTTCGAGCACTGGCCCGAGTAAGTGGTCTGCGCGGCGGATTGTCTGTACAACTTGCGTTCTATGTTTGTATAATCCCGGTTTTATGTCTGTACAAGTCGGATTTGACTACCAATTCGGGGGTTGTGTAGACAGGAAATACGACTTGTGCAGATGGATTATGCGATTGGCTGCATGGCTTGCTGGTTTAGCCGCACGATTTCGGCAGACAGACAATCGAGTGGTAGATACAAAGGAGGGCACGTGCGTATTACACGTGCCCTCCATGCGCGTCTTCTCTGGAAAACGTTAGAAAGACGGTGACAATGATCAGAACACTTGAATGCTTTCGATATACAGCTGGTTGCCCGGCAGACTATCAAGCGGCACCCATAGCATGATGTCCTGCGTTTCCACGGACTTGTCGAACTTCACTTCGGTAGTGCCGGAATCGTCGAATTCGAACTGCGCCACCTGCTTGCCCTGGGATGGGCTGTCCGTCGCGTTCACACGAATGTATCCCTGGCCGCCCGAAGAACGAATCTTGATGACCATGCGATACGCCTTCTGTGGCTGGCTCAGGTGCACGTAATATCCGTAGCCCTGCTGTCCGTCAGGATTCGACAGGAACTTACGATTGTCGATTTCGTATGCGGTCGTGTTTTCCGGCTGCTTCGGATCCGGCACCTTTTTCGACTGCTTGTCGGCGGTCACGACCTTGTCTTCGGTTTTCTTGAGTTTCTTGGATGCCGTCGAATCGCCGGATGCCGGCGCATTGGCGGAAGTATCGGAAGAATCCTTGGAATTGGACGAGTCGGCATTGGAGGACGAATCGGCATTGCCGGACGAATCGGCATTGGAGGAATCTGCGGAATTCGCATCCGATTGATCTCCCTCGCCGAACGGCACTTCGTCAAGATTCATTTCCGGCCATGGTCCTTTTGAATCAGTCGTAACCGAATCTGAGGGCTGCATCAAACCATGAACTGCAAAACCAAGCGCAACCGCAACCACGATGACCGCAACGATAATCGCAACGACCTTCGTTTTCAGCTTGCCAAACAGTTTCGCGTCGGCAACGTCAGTATTCGCCGAAGCGGGAGAAGGATTCTTCGGCGTGAAGCTCGGCGGAACCGCGGCTCGACCGGCTGCATACGCGGCGTCGATCGCCTCCTGCTCTGCTTTCAACGCGCGAGCGGATTCCTCGCCGGGCTGAATGACCTGACCATCCGCGCCGATCACTGGAATGCGGCCGGTTTTTTCCAACTGGGAATCGTCGGATGACATGCCATCGGCCGGTACGGAAACCCTGATGGGGAAAGAGAAGGGGGAATCGCTGGTGTCGGTCACGCCATCGATGTCTTCTTCGCTCAACAGCTCACGGCCGCTGCTCCACAACGATTTCACCGCTCCACTGGTGGCCGCGACGCTTTTCGCCAAAGCCTCCTTGCCATCGGAAAAATCGTTATGCGGTTCGGGGGCCGTGAACGTCATTTCCGGAATGCTTCCAGCCGCCGCCAGCGTATCCGGCAGTGGGAGCGCATCCTTCTCAAGAATCTGCAGCAACGGAACATTGGCGATCGAGCATTCCGAATCCATGGAAGGCAACGTGACATCCATGCCCCCCAACGATGATAGCGGCTGGTATTCGCCAAGCAGCGCCTCCAATTCCGCAATGGTCGCCATTGGAACGGTGGGGAAGCCGTCATCCTCCGCAAGTTCAAGACCGCGCTTGCAGATCACACGGAATTCCATCGGCGTGGTCGGCGCAAGCGCTTCCAGACGGAAATCAGTCGACAATGTGGACGGGCGTCGGGTCAACATCGCATACAGCAATGCCGCAATCTGCCGAATCGCAAGCTGTTCCCGATTTTCCAAAGCTTGAGCGCAGGAAGTGTCGGCAAGCATGATGCTCACCGGAGCGTCTGCGATCTGAATGCCGGAACGGGTCAGTCGTACCGTGTCGGTGCTGATGGAGAAATGCGTGAGATTGTCTTTTTGCAGTGCATGCAACGCTTCGATGACTTCGCCAATGATGGAGCGCATGGCTGTATAGCTCAACGGCTGGTTGGCGTTCAGCGCAAGATATTCGCTGAGGGTCATGCCTTCGTCAAGCTGCGTCACCACCAGCGCGACCTGGCCGACATGCTGGAGCTGCAGCACTTTCGTGAAGTGGGAATCATGCGAAATTGCCAGCATAGAAGCGGTTGCGTTGACTTCCTGCAATGCCTTACTGTTGCTGACGATAAACAGCTGGCAATCCCGTGCGAGCACATGGTCGCTGGCCTTCCAGACCTGCAGTCCGGTTTCTTCGCGCAATGGCGAAACGAGCACGTAGCGATTGCTGATGGTATCTCCCAGCTGAGGTTTCATGGGTTCCTTCAACTTTTTGTAAACGTTTGTTCTGCCTATGGTCACTCGCCGTTTTCGGCGTCGCCCTGTTCCAGTCTATCGTTGGGGCTGGTCGGCTTGCGAAGTCCGGGAATACGTGAGGAAATCAGCGCGATCGTCTCGTTGAATTCCTCGGAACGCAGCAGCCACAACGTGCCCACGTAAACGATGAAGGTCACTATGGCCAACAGCGAGGCGCACGCCACTGCCTGAATCCAGTTCATATGACCGTCCACCGCTCCGATTTGGGCGCCGACAAGCTGGTAGATGCTGTCACGTACCGTCATGCCGATGAACATGGTAGCTGCTGCCGCGCCAATCGATTTCAGATACGAGATGGCTATGTGCGGACCGTCGATATTGTTTTCGAATCGTTTGCGCAGCATGGCATACAGGATGGGGATCGGCAGTATGTAGCTTATGGCTCCTAGCATGCCGATCATTGTCGTCCATTCGGTAGGGGGGAGTAGTCTCGCGCCGATGATCACGCCTACCGCTTGAATGCCCATGGCAAACAGCATGAAAATGAACGGCGATTTGCCGTCTTCGAATGCATAGAACGTGCGCTGGATAATCAGATACGCGCTGGCGAACGGGAGTCCCACGCCAAGCGTGACTAACGGTCCCGCCATAAGAATCGCCTCTCTGACGTTCACAGACGGCAGCAACGCGAGAATGATCGGAACGGGCATCACTACGAAAGCGACCGAGAAATAGCACATGATCACGCCCATATTGCGCAGTGCCTGACTTAGATCGGCACGCGCTTCGGCGATATTATGGTCGGCGACCGCACGGGATATTTTCGGGAAAATCGCGGTTGCAAGCGAAACGGCAATCAGCGAATATGGCAGCATGTAAATCGTGTACGCGTTCTGGTACGAGGCATTGCCGGCCACGTCGAGCGGATTGATGCCGAACTGCTGCTGCGCAAGCATCGGCGCGTTGGTGGACGTGCGCGTGATTACGATATTGGCGAGCTGGTCGATTACGACAATGCCGACACTCCAAGCCGCGACCGGACCCATGGAACGCAAGCCGATGCCGCGAAGTCCGAATTGCGGACGGTATTTCAATCCGATTTTGGTCAGCGGAATGAATAATACCAACGCTTGGAATGCCACGCCCAACGTCCATGTTCCGGCCGTCAAAGCGATTTTGTCGGCGGTCCAAAAATCAAGCGGATGTTCCGTGGCGCGGCCGAACAATGCGATGAACGTGCCGAAACCGATGCAGCTGATGATGTTCGCGCCCACCGAACTCCACGCATACGCGGTGAAATGGTCTTTGGCCGCAAGAATCTGGCCGACCACCGTATACAGGCCATAGAAGAAAATCTGGGGCATGCACCACAGGGTGAAAGAGGTTGCCAACGCCATGGTTTCCGGGCTGCCGTTCACATACAGTCTGGTGAGCAGCGGTGTGCACAGCGCCATCAGAATCGCCACCGCCAACAACATGGTGATGGCGAGCGTGATGAGCTTGTTGAGCCTGGTTTCGGCGTCTTTCGCCTTCAACGTGCGCACGATCTGCGGTACGAGCACGGCGTTGAAGATACCGCCGGAAACCAGGGTGTAGATGACCTGCGGAATCATGGATCCGGCCTGGTAGGCGTTTGCCGCATAGCCGGTGGTGCCTAAAGCCCAGGCGAGCAGAATGGTGCGGATTTGCCCGGTCACGCGCGAGGCCGCGGTGCCGGAGGCCATGATCAGTGAATTACGGCCAACGGAAGAACTCATTCGTCGGGATCCTTCTTACGGTGGAATTGGCGCCACAGTCCCAAAGCTCCAAGTAGCACGGCGATGCCGATGATGATGAAGCCGCTTTTGTCGCTGATCTGCAATGCGCTGGTGATGTGGGTGGTTTGTGTCGCTCCGAATGTGATGCCCTGCCTGTCCTGCAGGCTGAGTGTGGCGTCCGCGGTGCCTGAGGTGGCCACGCGGATGGTGAATGCCACTTGGGCTTCGCCGTGCGCGGGCACTTCCACGGTGTCGAAACGCGAAGTGACGATCTGCATGGAGTTGGTCAACGATGAGACTTTTACCGTGACCGGATAGGGGTGGCTGTTGCTGATGGTAACGGGCATTTGCGCGGTTTCGCTGACCACGTTGACGTTTTCCGTCGGTGTGATGGCCACGCCGTTGATGAGCAGGGACGCCAGTTGCCCGGCTCCTTCCACCATGGTGCTTCCGGCTGGATTTTCGCCGCCTAGCGCGTGCAAGGCCATGATGCCGTGCGCGTTGACGAGCTGTCTGCGCCACGCTTTGAGGTCTGCGGGGGCCTGCTTGGCGTCGTCGGTGAGGATGGACGCGTTGAATCGTTTGATGTCGCTTGCTGAGGCTGCCAGCGTGCTGAGCGTCTGCCTGAGATTGGCTCGCGTCGCATCATTGATTCCGTCGGATTGCGGCACGATCGTGGCCGCATCGTCGCCGCTCAAAGTGGGGTCGGCGTTGCTTAATGTGTTCAGATCGGTGATGTTCAGCCATGGCGATTGTTCGACGTTCGTCATCAGCGCGTCCACGACGGCTGGGTCGGAATTGTCGTTCAGGCAGACCAGCAGGTTGCGTTCCGCATACGGCTGTTCCATTTGGTAGAACGCGCTTTGCGCGACGAATCGTGCGAGACGCCCGGCCGTTGTTCCCTCGCCATCCGCTTCGGCGTCGGAACTGGTCGCCTTGCCCTGTGCAAGGTTGGAAAGCACGCTTTGCGCGGTCAGTACGGTGACGTCACCCGTGTCGGTGGACACTATGGCCTTGCCTGTTTCCGCAGTGGCCGCATCGTCCGCTTCGAAATCATGCGTGGCGATGACGGTGTCGTACCCCTGCTGTTTGGCTTTCGTAAGCGCCTCGATCGTCCAATTGCCAGTGCCCTGCCATGCATACGTGGTCATACTTGCGTTCGGGTCACCCAACGCCGATTGATAGTTTTTCAAGGCCTGTTCGGCACTCCATTGCGAGGTGCCGACGCCTGACGAATCATAGGTTTTACTGTCGTTCAGCGCGGAATAGGCGGTGATGTCGAACAGGGACGGTTGCGTGATGCCGTCGACTTGCGTCGGCATCGACATCGCCTTCAGATAGGTCGGATCGGCCACCACCTGCAGTTTGTCATGCTTGGTGAACGTCTCTTCCAGCGACTTGAGTCGTGCCTCGTCTTCTTTGCCGGGGACGGCGATTTTCGAAAGTTCCGCGGAGGTGACGCCACCTTTGTTGACGAGTTGTTCCAGCATGGTGTTGTCGGTGGTCCATCCTTGCGCTTCGAGCGGCTGCACGATGGTGATATTCATCGCGGGCGTGTCGGGGGTATTGAGTCCGGCTCCGGTCCGTGTTGCGAAAGTGTGTGCTTCGTCTTGCTGGACGCCGTCGGCCTCATAGTTGAGCGTGACGGGCTTGGGACCCCAGGAGTGGATGGATGCCAGTGCTTCTTGGCTTGATTCTGCGTCGATGCGCACGTTTGCTGAAGCTCCCGGCTGAAGCGCGGGAACCTCGCTTTGGCCCACGATATCGGGTGTTGGGATCTGCCCGATGCCTTCCGACCATTCTTGGATATCGTTGCGCGACACGAACGTGTAGAAGGCGTTCATGGCGAGGGTCAGCGTGCCCGATGGGATTTCCTGATCGGTGGTGTTGGTCACCGTTGCGCTCAGATGATAGCCGGAAGTGTCTGTCAGCACGGCTGTGGAAGAGTCGATCGACAGCATGGCTCCTGATTGTGTTTCCGGTGTTTCTTCGGCTTTGGCATGTGGCATAGGTGCGTATAACAACATCAACGCCATGGTCATGACCATGGCGAGGATTGCCGAAAGAGCACGTATGCCGTGCGGAACGTTCCGTTGTGCGGGTTGATTCACCTTCACGCCTGTCTGTTGAGTTTCCTTGCGTACAACCATGCTATCTTTCGTTCGTTCGGGTAGCTGAGAACGTCGTCCAAATCAGCAAAATCCACCCAAATCGCGTCTTCCGCCTCATGATCCGGGTCGCCTTCCACCGTCAGCTCGCCGCCGATCTGGCGCAATGCGAAATGATGCACCAGCTTGTGCACGCGCTGGCTGGTTCCCGTGAACCAGTAGTCGATGGTGGCGATGGAATCGACCACTTCACCCAAAATGCCGGTTTCCTCATGTACTTCGCGAACGGCGGTTTGCTGCGGTGTCTCACCTTTTTCGATATGGCCTTTCGGCAGGCACCATTCCAAATGCCCGCTGCGTGAATGACGTGCGATGATCGCCACACGGCCCTTGTCGTCGAATACGAGACCGCCTGCCGAATATTCGCGTACTACCGGCAGTTCCTGCGCGTCGAGCGAGGCGAATGTGGTCGGACCGTCTGTGGCGCGCCGCTGCGGCATCATTGCTGGGGTGGGTGCGCTGGGCGTGATGATGGTCTCTTGACGCAAGGAAACGGACTGCGATGTGTATAGCAGTTTGTCCGGTGCCATCGGATTTTGGGTATGGTCGTCCGCAGCATGGGCAAGCATGCGTGCAAGGTCTGCGGGCGTAATCATGATTCCAACCATACTCAATTCTGTGTGCAGGTGGGGTAACGGTATGCTGGTAGGGCAGAAAACTTGTGGTGCCGGAAAGGGATGGCGTGAACTTCGAAGTGTGGCCAGAGGCCATTGAATTAGGGCGTATGTTCGCCGAAGAAGGCTATGAATTGGCGTTGGTGGGAGGTCCCGTTCGGGACCTGCTGTTGCATCGCAAATCGCATGATTTGGATTTTTGCACATCGGCGCGTCCCGAGCAGTTTGAACATATTTTGCGCCGTTTCGGGCGTGATGGCTTTTGGGATATGGGGCGCAAATTCGGCACGTTGGGTGCGATGCGCCGTCGTGAGGATGGCACGGAAGTGCAGGTTGAGGTAACGACCTACCGTTCCGACACGTATGACCCCGACTCGCGCAAGCCGGAAGTCAATTATGGCGACACGCTGGAAGGCGATCTTTCCCGCCGTGATTTCACGGTGAACGCCATGGCGTTGCGCGTGCCCGAATTGGAATTCGTCGACCCGTTCGGCGGTGCGAACGATTTGGTCAAGGGCGTGTTGCGTACGCCGGTCGATCCTCGCCAGTCATTCGACGACGATCCGCTGCGCATGATGCGTGCCGTGCGTTTCGTAGCGCAACTGGGCTTCCGTATCGAACCGGAAACCGCCGAAGCGTTGACTGACATGGTTGATCGCATTGAAATCGTTTCCGCCGAGCGCGTACGCGACGAACTGGTCAAAATGCTGCTGTCCGATCGCCCGCGCGCAGGTATCGAAGCGTTGGTCGATTCCGGTCTTGCGGATATCGTCTTCCCGGAAATTCCGGCATTGCAGCTCGAAATTGACGAACATCATCGTCATAAGGACGTGTTCGAGCACACCATGATCGTCATTGATCGTGCTGTCGCTCTTGAAACCGGCCCGGACGGCCCTGTGCCAGCTCCGGATCTGACGTTGCGTTTGGCTGCGCTCATGCATGACATCGGCAAGCCGAAAACCCGTCGTTTCGAGGCGGGCGGCAAGGTGAGTTTCCATCATCATGATGCGGTCGGTGCGAAAATGACCCGCAAGCGTTTGAAGGCGCTGCATTTTGACCATCATATGGTCGAGGATGTCAGCGAGCTGGTCAATCTGCACTTGCGCTTCCACGGCTACGTGGAGGAGCCGTGGACGGATTCCGCGGTCCGTCGTTACGTCAAGGACGCAGGCCCTCTGTACGAGCGTCTGAACCGCCTTACGCGTGCCGATGCGACCACGCAGAACAAGCGCAAGGCCATGGTGTTTTCGTCGGCGATGGACGAGATGGAACAGCGCGTGCGCGATCTGAAGGAGAAGGAGGATTTCGACGCGATCCGCCCTGATCTGAACGGTGACGAAATCATGCAGCTACTCGGCATTGAACCGGGGCCGCTGGTTGGCAAGGCGTACAAGCACATGTTGGAATATCGTCTCGATAACGGCCCGGTCGAGCGTGATGTCGCTGTTGCCGAGTTGAATCGCTGGTACGAGGAGCAGCAGTCCGAATAATCTGCCTTCTGATCGTACGATTTCAATATTTTGACCGCACGATTCGCATTTTCGAATGAAAAACAGAATCGTGCGGTCAGTCTGCAAATCTGCAAATCCACAGACTCACAAATCAAACTGCGTCGTGTTCGGGAGCCTTCTGCACGTCGGTCATCTTGTCGACGGTAACGCATCCTTCGAAGCTTTCGATCTTCTTGCCGGCGGTCGGCACTTGCTTCTGATTCTGCAGATTGTCGAAGGTCGCGCCGACCACAACGTCGATTAGCATATCCTCACGATCGTCCATCACCATTTTCGCGTCGGTGAAGTTGCTGTTCACCGTGTACGCCTGATTAATGGCGTTCTTGCCGAAGATAATCATCGTGCGCTCCACCTTGGAACTGGTGTAGTTGCCGGCGGCCTGGGTGTTGAACTCGCGATTCTGCAGCGCGCTGCTGACGGCTTGTGCGAAGCCGGAGAATTCAGTGCCGTTGAGCACGCGCACGGTGATGTTGCGGTTCTCCACGTATTTGCCTTTGCTGCCGTCCTGTTCCTGAGCGGCACAAGGAGCCTGCTGGCCGTAATTCGGTTGTACCGCAGCCGATTTGACTTTGCCCAATCCTCCAACATGGAAGAAGAACAGCAAGGAAATTACCAATGCGACCGCCAAAATGGTGCCGATGATGGCGAACACCACCTTCTGACGGCTGCGAATGTACTGTTTGCGCGCGGCGCGCTCGTCGTTAGCCTGAGTCATGTACGAGTCCTTCTCCAAAAAACGGTTGATTTCAACCTTACTGTTACGCGATGATATGCACAATCGGATGGGCCGGCGCCTTGGAGGCGATGATACGGTCGACGCAACGGCTTTGCTGCCATGCCGACTGCACGGCGCGTGCGGCATCGTCGGTTGGTACGAATGCGATTACGGAAGGGCCGGATCCGGAGACGAACGCTTGCTTTGCGCCTGCCAGCAACGCTTCGTCGATTGCCTGCCCGCTGCGTGGGTGCAGCGAGATCGCCGCTTGTTGCAGATGATTGTTGTCTCCTGCGCCGGCGCCGATTTGGTCGAACATGGCATACACTTCCGGCGTGCGCAGTTCCGCCTGATACGCGCCGACCAGCAGATGGCCCGCAAAGCCCTGTTTCGTCAATTCGCGCACGTCGTTGCTGTGCTCGCTGAGCTGTTCGATCTGCTCGCCGAAGCCTGTGCCTCGCGCGTAGCCTCCGGTCAGGCAGAACGGCATATCCGCGCCCAATGTAGCGGCGACCTGTTGCAACCGTTCGATGGGCCAATCAAGATTCCATAGCGTGTTCAACGCCAGAATCGTGGCGGCCGCATCGGCAGAACCCCCCGCCATGCCTGCGCCGACGGGAATGCGTTTTTCGATGTTCAACGCCACGTCCGGTTCATGGCCGCTCGCTTCGGCCATGGCGAACAGGGCGAGCACTGCGTGGTTGCGTCGCATGTCGCTGCCGGATGAGGCCAGATCGCCAAGATATGCGCCATCAAGATTCAAGGAGAAACCGGCTTCGGGCTTTTTACGGCTGGCGGTGACGGTGTCGTATACGCCGACGGCGCAGTAAATGGTGTCCAGCTCGTGCCGGCCACCCCATTCGCTGCGTGGCGCCCCCACGTGCAAGGTCAGATTCGTTTTCGCAGGGCAGTCCACACTGACTTCATTGATTGCGTTGCCGTTGCCGCTCATGCTTCCGGCACCTCGCCCATAGCGTGTGCCAGTGCCACGAATTCGTCGATGGTAAGCGTCTCGCCACGTCGTGTCGGATCGATGCCTGCCCGTTCAAACGCTTCGGAAGGTACGATTTTCTTCAACGCAGCATGCAGGGTTTTGCGCCGCTGCCCAAATGCGGCATCGATGAGACGGAACACAGTTTCGCGGTCCACCACGGAACCGTCGGGATTGTTGGCGGAAGGCGTGTGCCCGCCCTCGTATCGTTTGAACAGCACCAGCGCGGAATCCACATTCGGCGCCGGCCAGAACACATTGCGCCCGATAATGCCCACGCGTTCCGCGGTGCCGTACCATGCGAGCTTCACGCTTGGAGTGCCGTAGATCTTTGAACCGGGCTTTTCGCTCAGTCGGTCCGCGACTTCCTTCTGCACCATCACCAGAAAAGTTCCGAGATTGTCGAAACGTTCCAGCAGCGTCAGCAGAATCGGCGTGGCCACGTTGTATGGCAGATTTGCGACGAGAGTGAATGAATCGTCATTATTGAAATCAGGCAGATTTTCCGGCGTTACGGTCAGTGCATCACGGTTGACTACGCGGAAACGATCCACCGCGTCCGGCATGAATTCGGCGATGGTGCCGGGCAGTCGTTCCGCAACGGGCGGGTCGATCTCCACGGCGGTCATCGTCGCCCCAGTTTCCAAAATCGCCAATGTCAGCGAACCCAATCCAGGTCCGACTTCCAGCACATGATCGTCGGCGGTCACACCCGCCTCGCGTACGATACGACGAACCGTGCCCGGGTCGATTACGAAATTCTGCCCGAATTTTTTTGTTGGGCTGATACCGGCCTCGGCTGCGATACGGCGAATGTCAGCAGCCCCCAACAGGCGGCCTTGCATAGTTTCGTCGGTTTCGTTGGTTTCGTTCGCGTTTTCTGTCATTACCTCATTATCCGTTCAACTGGTATGAAAAAGTGTGTGTTGTTACGTTTGCGTATTGTTGCGATCGGCGTTGTTTAATACCATCCAACTTGTTCGGAATGTTCCCATGCTTTCGATGGGCTGCCGTAGCATTGCGCGATGTAGCTTAGGCCCCAGTCGATCTGTACGGCCGCATCGTCACGCCAGTTTGCGCCGAATGCCGCCATTTTGCTGCCTGGAAGCGATTGCGGGATGCCGTAAGCTCCGGAAGATGCGTTTTCCGCATACCACAGCCAGCTCGATTCGCGGGTCCACAGTTTCACCAGATCGGTCCAGTTTTGTCCGGTCCAGCCATATTGCGCCGCGGCTCCGGCCGCGTAGACCTGTGCCTGCGCGGGGGAGGGGTGGTAGAGGCGGCATCCTGCTGAAGGATCGGAAGGTTGCGGTGTCGGGGTGGGCGTCGGTGTCGGATTCGGCGTAGGTGTCGGATTCGGCGTGGGGGTCGGATTCGGCGTGGGGGTCGGGTCTGGAGTTGGTGCCGGATCCGGGTCCGTTTTTGATTCGGAATCGTCCTTCTTGCTGTCGTCTTTCTTGTTGTCGCTCGAATTATCCGTATTATCGGAATTATTGTTCGAATCGTTTTTCTTGTCGGAATTATCGGAATTGCTGTTCTTATCCGAATTATCGTTTTTCCCGGTACTGTCGGAATTGCCAGTATCTCCGGAATTGTCGGATCCGCCATCTGACCCCGAATCGTCGGAAGATGCTGCCGGTCCTACTGCGATGATCCGGTCAAGGGCGATTTTCGTGGTCGTTTCGTTGGTCAGCGTCTCGCTTTCCTTCTCGCCATCCACATACGTGACGTCGTACGTTTGCTGGATTTCACCTTCCTCGCCTTCCTGCCTGACTACGACTTCGCCAGGCTGCAGGCTGGGGTCGATGATGGTTTGCGTGCCGAATGGCACCGCTTTCGTGCGTGTCTCCTCGCCGTGCGTCACGCGGCGGACGCGCAGGATCGTTTCGCCGTTGTCTTTTTCGACGCTGACGCGATCCTCCTTGTTCAGCGTGATGCCTTTGGAGTCAAGAATGGAGGCCGCCGGCAGTTTGCCATTTGGCGCTTCGGAGCTTTGTCCGTCTGCGATGACAGTGACCGGCCCGTTTTGGTTGATGATCAGTCCGCCGGTGAGTTTGTTGTACACGTTGTCGATATTGACGGTGACTTTTGCCGCGTCTGCTTCGTTTTGTTCGAAAAAGCCGATTAGCTGTTCGGCGCTGGTCGCCACTGTCCAGAAGGGCACTTCCTGCCCGTTGATGGTGATGGTGGTCTGGTAGGCGCTTCGTACCGTAACCACGTCATGGTTGCTCAGCATGCTGGTGGGGCTGGTGGATTCCACAAGATCATGCGTTTTGACCTTCACACCGCGTTCCTGCAGCAGACGGTCGACGCTCATTGCGTATGTGGTTACGGTGGTGGTTTCGCCATCGATAGTCAGAGCTACGGTTTTGCGCGCGCCTACGCCGAATGCGAGCGTCGAGGCGAGCGTCAATGAGACCACGCATGCCGTCACACGAACACGCCGAAGCGTCACAAATCTCCGGGGGGTCCACCTTCTCGTCATACGTCCTCTTTCCAGCGACTGTCTACATCGCCGTCATTGTAACGGTCAGATCGGGACGAATGGCATGGGATCCGCTGGTTTTATCTATACCGCCACATTTTCGAGGAAAAGGAATAAAGAAAAAGGGGGCAGGAGAGAAGGGGATGTCCTGCCCCCTGTCCGGACAAGGCAGGTTGGGGGAAGCCTCGTCCGGTCGCCAGAAGCCATAAGTTGGGGGAAGGCTTCTGGATCACTTACCCATGGTAAGAGGTCAAAGCCCGTTGAAACGGGTTTCGAGCCTCCTGTCGGGATCGAACCGACGACCTGCCGCTTACAAGGCGGCCGCTCTGGCCATCTGAGCTAAGGAGGCTTGTGACGCTTTCTAGCATAATGCATAAAAACGGCAACGATTGAATAGCATAACCAGCGTGCCCGATGCCGTCAACTTAGAACTGCGCTTTGGCTGGCACGCTGGCGAGTAGGGGGGTATATTTTTTCGATTATGAGGATTGAGTGGGGCTAATCACTCGCCAGTGGTGTTGGAGATCGGATCCTTGTCGGAGCCGATGGAGGGCATTACGCCTTCCTTTCCTATATCGTCTGACTTGATTCCGATGGCCTCCAGCAGGCCTTCCTCGATGGTCTCCTGCGCGGTGCTCAGCTGGTTCATATTCCAGAACTTGCCGTTTATGGTCACCGTTGGAGTGGTCATGCTGTCTTTGTAGGTTCCGGACGCGTTCCACAGTTCAGAGCGCTTCGGCGTATAGGTGTCGATGGCGTCAAGCCAATCCTGGTAGTCGCGGCCGAACGCCTTGTCCGCAACATCCTCGGACACTCCCGAGGCGATCATCTGTTCCTTGATCTGATCATCGCTGACTGACTTGTAGTTCGAGCTTTCCTCAGGCTGGAAATCCTCGGCGTACATTTTTTCCATGAACGTGATCAGATGCGTCGGATTGCTGTCATGCTCGGCCAGGTAGATTGCGGCATTCGCGGCACGGCTTGAATATTCGTCGGTGGACCATTTGTCCATGAACGCCATGAAATGCAAATCAAGATTGATCTGCCCCGCATCGACCATCTTCTGCAGATCCGCATCAAGCTGACGATGCAGATTGCCGCAACCCGGGCACAGGAAGTCCATGTAGATCGCGACCGTCGGAGCGCCGTCGACGGACTTGCCGTAACCATTCTTCGAAAGCAGCAGTCCGCCCTTGTCGTCGACGAGCTTTGGCGTGTTTTTGACCTTCTGCAGCTTGTCGTATGCCTCTTCCACGGTTTGGGTGGAAGCCTGGGTTTCGGCATTCTTGTGCATGTTGTGATACACGGTGAACGCGCCGATCGCCACCAGGATCACCAGCACGGCCACCACGATGGCGCCGATGATGGTCTGCTGCTTACGTTCCTTTTCCATCTGTTCGGCGCGGGCCTTCATGGCCGCGGCCTCAGCGGCCCTACGCTCGGCGCGGCTGGCGCGCTTCTGCGCATCCTTACTGTTCTGGGCCATCCACATTCCTTTCGATGTCTCATCGTTTGTTGCGCACCATAGTAGTGTGGGCGTGCTATCGCTGAATGAAGTATTTCGTAAAAGCTTACGTTGTCATACTACGTGCGATTGTCTGATGTTTTTCTGAGGATTGCAAACGTTTGCCGATTCTTGGTTTTCGCTACATTTCATACGATTCCGCGGGAGTGCTGGATTTCGGGCGGCCACGTAGCGTTCCAGCTCCCAATCGCAGCGCCAGAGCCCCCGGAGTGAGAGCGCATATCAGCCAACCGATGGCGCAACAGCCGGCTTGTACGACACCGCTTTGCGAAACCGGTCCTTCAATCCAAGTCGGCAGTGGAATCGTGAATCCGAATATCGAGGTATCCACCATGGCGAACGGTAATTGCAGTGCGACTGTGGCGATCGCCAATCCCAATGTGGCGATCGCGGCCATGATCAATGCGCGTGGCACCGCATAGCCCAACCCTTTGAGCACATGCCAAGGCAGCGTGGCCGCGCGTGCGAGCCAGTCGGAGGCTTTTCGGTTGCCTCCACGGCGGCCTTCACGCTCCAGCTGCGCTTCCATATTGAATCCGATGGTGGCGAGCAGCCAAGCCAGTAGTGCACCCGCAGCCCAGGCCAGCCAAGGCGAGAACAAGCCGAACAGCGCCACGGGAATGGCCAGAAGCGCGCAGAGGAGCGTGCCTCGGCTCAACAGTTCGCCACGAAGCACGTCGGCCGGATTCGGCGGTTGCGGCGCATTCAGGTTGAGCGGGGCCGCTGGGGATGCCGGCGTAATCGGAGTGGCCGGCATAACTGGCATAGTGGACGTTGGTATGTCTTGCGCATGCACGTTTTGCGCCTTTTCAACCGACGCATTCGGTATTAGCGCCGGTGGTCGTTGGTTGGCAATGCGTTGCAACGCCGGTTTGATGGCCGGATCGATTTGTGTGGCTTCTTGAGTGGGATTCCACGCATCCTGCATCGGCATCACACGCGTGCCGGTGCCAAGAGGAATCGTCGTGGTATGTGCGTTGATATCCATGACCGAGGTACCGGCATCGGACGCATCGGCAATAACAGTATCGGTTATGTCAGCAATACCGGTTGTGCCGATGGTCTGTGTGGCCTCAACGAATTGCGGCAATGTGCGCGTCCCGATGGCGTCTTCGCCCGTTATATGATCCAGCGCCCGCCAAAGCTCTCGTGGATTGTCAGGCGATTCAGCAAAAGGGGGCATCGCCTCCGATATGCCGGCAGTGGAACCCGAATCCGAAGCGGTATCCGCAGCATCCCAAGCTTGCGGATTCAACGCATCCAACGCAATCGCCTGCAACAATTCGTCGGGCGTGCAACGTTTCGTACGATCCGGATTCAACGCTGAACGGAACGCGGCCATGGTTCCCGCCGGAAGCCCGACCAAATTCGCGCTTCCCGCAGCGGCACGCTCCAACACGGCCATCATCGGCTTCGTGCCGAACACCGGTTCGCCGGTAGCGGCAAACGCCAGCACGCTCGCTACCGACCACCAGTCACTCATCTCATCGGATTCCGCGCCATCAATGATTTCCGGTGCGATGAATCCCGGAGTGCCCATAACCAAACCCGTGCGCGTCACATGGCTTTCGCCCTCGCCCATGGCAATACCGAAATCCACCAACACCGGTCCGGTATTCGACACCATCACATTCGTCGGTTTGATATCGCGGTGCACAATACCGGCTGCATGCACGGCCTTCACCGCCTCGATCAGCTTGCGTCCCAACCGTTCCAGATCGTCGCCCACATACCGGCCGTTGGCTCGCACATCCTCACGCAGATTCTTGCCATCGATCAGCTCGGTTACAATAAAAGCCAGCGCATCATCCAATTCCATATCCACAATGCCGCACACGCCGGGGTGACGCACTTTCTGCAGCGCCATCGCCTCCCTGCGCAGGCGCTCGCGTGCGGTCAGCTGATCGCGGGAACGCTCGCCGGATGCATCTTCCTCGGCAAGGGAATCGCGCAAGATCTTCATCGCATACTGGTGTCCGCCGTCATCGCGCACACGCCAGACCGATCCCATTGCCCCCGATCCAAGCCGTGAAATCAACGTATATCCGCCAACGAGGCTGCCCGCCTCCAGATTCAATGCGCTTAAGTCGCTCATGGCATCCATGGTACTTGCCTTGCGTGAGTTGCCGTTGGAACAGCTCGCCGCAGCGTGCCGAAATCATCATAAAAACCGCGATCGTGTATCCAAAGTTCGATTAAGAACTGAGATTTGCGCAATAGAGCAACGATATTCAGTAAAACAAGCAAGGATTTGCAACAATCTGCGGAGGAATGCATATTGTTGCATACGCAATCATGCAACAGAACTATATGTGTACGTATATGTGCACGAACGGTAGTTTTGCATGCGCAAGTGGTATGCAGATTATGCACGCGAAACGACAGGCTGGGAAAAAATCAGAGCACTTTTCCGCGGATTTTGGTGAAATCGAGATATCGACATGAAGAAGTGTCTTCACTTCTGGAAATCATGCGGCGCGGGGCAGCGTTACGTGATTTTTGGTTTCGATGAGGAAATCGGAGCCTGCATGTCGTTTGGTTATGAGAATCAAGGAGGAGGCAGACCATGCTGCAGATCAACATGGCTGACGTCATGAACGTTATTGGTTCGTTGACGCCGTACCTGATTGCGATTGGCGTGCTATTTGTGCTCGCGCTGATTGTCACTTTTGCCGTCAATAAGAAGACGGTGAAGGAAGTGGCGACCCGTAAGATCATCCACTCTGAGTCTTGGCTTGTGGCGCTGGTCGGTATTGTCGTCGCGGTTTCCATGATGCTGTCCGGTCCATTGTCGACGCTGCTCAACAATGCGACCGCCACGAAGTACATGCTGTCTGACGCTACTGTTTCCAAGGCTAATGAGCTGGCCAAGGAAGTGCAGTCGGAAGCTATCACCATGCTGAAGAATGATGATTCCAACCTGCCGCTGAGCAACAAGAAGGTCAACGTGTTCGGTTGGGGCTCCACCAACCCGGTCTATGGAGGCACCGGCTCCGGCTCCATGTCTGACCAGTACGACACCGTTTCCCTGCTCGACGGCATGAAGGAAGCTGGTCTTGAAACCAACGCCGACCTGACCAAGCTGTACACCGACTATCGTGCCGACCGCCCGGTTGTGGGCATGTGGTCCCAGGATTGGACCCTGCCTGAGGTTCCGGCCGACCAGTATTCCGATTCCTTGATCTCCGATGCGAAGAGCTTCTCCGATGAGGCTGTTGTGGTGATCACCCGTGTCGGTGGCGAAGGTGCTGATCTGCCGACCAACATGAAGGCCAAAACCATTACCTACAAGAACAACTCCAAGGATTATGATGACTTCCAGGATGGTGAGCACTTCCTGCAGCTGAGCAAGACTGAGCGCGACATGATTGACTTGGTCACCAAGAACTTCGACAAGGTCACGCTCGTCTATAACGGTGCAAATGCTTTCCAGTTCGACTTCCTGAGCAACTACCCGCAGATCAAGTCCGTGTTGTGGTGCCCGCCTGCAGGCCAGACCGGCTTCTCCGCACTCGGTGACGTGCTCGCTGGCGAAACCAACCCGTCCGGCAAGACTTCCGACACGTTCGTTAAGGATCTGACCAAGACCCCAGTGTTTAACAACACTGATGGCGCTGCTGCTGCCAGCTCGTCTTCCGTTGGTGCCGATGGTGCATTCATCTACGATAACGTCGACGATCTGGCTGCTAAGTACACCGGCTTCACCGGTCAGGAAACTACCGTGCTTCCGTCCTTCGTTAACTATGTCGAAGGTATTTATGTGGGCTACAAGTTCTATGAGACTGCAGCCGATGAAGGTCTGATCAACTACGATGACACGGTCATCTATCCGTTCGGTTACGGCTTGTCTTACACCAGCTTTGAGCAGAAGATGGGTGACGTTTCCCACAAGGATGGCAAGGTCACGTTTGATGTGACCGTCACCAACACTGGCGACACCGCCGGCAAGGACGTTGTTGAGGTCTACTACAACCCGCCGTACACCGATGGCGGTATCGAGAAGGCCTCCAAGAACCTCGTCGCTTTCGAGAAGACCGGGAAGCTTGAGCCGGGCGCCTCTGAGACTGTGAAGATCGAGTTCGATGATGACGATATGGCTTCCTATGACAACAAGGATGCCAAGGCTTGGGTGCTGGAGAAGGGTGATTACGCCATCTCCATCCAGTCCGATTCTCACCATGTGATCGATTCCAAGAGGATCAACGTTGCTGACACCATCACCTACGACTCCGAGTCGAACACCCACAACGATGATCAGACCGTGGCTACCAACCAGTTCGACTATGCCGCTGGCGATGTGACCTATCTGTCCCGCGCCAATCACTTCGCGAACTACGCTGAAGCCACCGCAGCCCCGACCAACTTCTCCATGAGCGACGAAGTCAAGGCTGCTTTCACCAACAACGGCAACTATGATCCGACCAAGTATGACGATGATTCCGACGAAATGCCGACCACCGGTGCCAAGAATGGTCTCCGCTTGGCTGACATGTACGGCAAGGATTACGACGATGCTGATTGGGAGAAGCTGCTTGACCAGCTGACCTTCGATGATATGGACAACCTCATCGCCAACGGTGGCTACGGCACCCCGGCTGTCTCCTCCGTTGGCAAGATCCAGCTCACCGATGCTGACGGTCCGGCCTCGCTGAACAACAACTTCACCGGCGTTGGCTCCATCGGCTTCCCGGCTTCCACCGCATTCGCCTGCACTTGGAACAAGGATCTGGCCAAGCAGTTCGGCGAGATGATCGGCGACATGGCTCATGACATGCACGTTGCTGGTTGGTACGCTCCGGCTATGAACATCCACCGTGGCGCTTTCTCCGGCCGTACCTTCGAGTACTTCTCCGAGGACTCCCTGCTCTCCGGTGTTATGGCTTCCCACGAGATCGCCGGCGCTAAGAAGAAGGGCGTGTATTCCTTCATGAAGCACTTCGCTCTGAACGATCAGGAAACCAACCGTACCAACATGGTGTGCACCTGGGCGGACGAGCAGGCCATCCGCGAGATCTACCTCAAGCCGTTCGAGATGAGCGTGAAGGAAGGCGGCGCACAGGCTGTGATGAGCTCCTTCAACTACATCGGTTATACCTATGCCGGTGCCTCCAACAACCTGCTGAACACCGTGCTCCGTGACGAGTGGGGCTTCAAGGGCTTCGTTCTGACCGATTACTTCGGCGGCTACGGCTACCAGAATGGTGATCAGGAGATCCGTAACGGCAACGATTCCATGCTGGCCACCACCAAGATCACCAACCACATTACCGACAAGTCTGCAACCTCCGTGAAGGCCATGCGTACCGCTGCTCACAACATTCTGTACACCGCCGCCAACAGCTGGCAGTATGCAGATGGTGAGCCGAAGGTCGATACCCCGATCTGGAAGACTGCCATGTACGTGGCTTGGGGCGTGACCGCTGTTCTGGTGATTGCACTTGAGGCTCTGGCTATCAAGCGCTACATGGATCGCAAGAAGGCCAAGGCTGAAATCTTCGCCTGATTTCGCTTTCTTCTAGTGGGTCAACATCAATAACTGAATAACAACTGAAATACAGCGAGGGCTGTCGACTTCCCCATTCGGCGGCCCTCGCTGTATTTCGACGTGTATTCCATTGCGTATGTCACTTCCAGTGCGGCCAAGTCTATTTTTGCCTTCGTAAAGCGGTGTTGGATTCCTCATGTGTTCCTTATGTGGTGGTGACACGCCGTGTGGTGTTTGTTTTTGGTTCGTGTGGTCGTTGTCTTCGGGTTCCGGACCGGTCTTACGGCCGTTCAGAGGTGTTTTCGACACGCCGGTGGATGTGTTGTTTTGCAGGGGTTTTGACGGTGTTTGCGGGGTGCCGGGTTGCGTGGAACCGGTTTGTGCTGTAAGTTTGTCTTTTGCTGCCGCTCAGCGAGTGGTTCCCCGGCTGGGGTTCCTGAGGTGGGTGAGTGGTGGTGGTTTGAGAACTCAAGAGCGTATTTGTACTACTTCTTTATAGTCAATGATTGCCAGTCCATCGTCCGCTTCTCCCGTGTGGGGGAGTGGCCGGGAGGCCTTTGAAGGACGGTGGGGTTTTCGTGCGATGCGCCTTTCCTTATAAGGCGATCGTCAATTTTCTTATTTTTGAGAGTCACATGTTGGTTCTCTTCACGAGGTTTTTTGTGGAGGGTTCGATTCTGGCTCAGGATGAACGCTGGCGGCGTGCTTAACACATGCAAGTCGAACGGGATCCAGGCAGCTTGCTGCCTGGTGAGAGTGGCGAACGGGTGAGTAATGCGTGACCGACCTGCCCCATACACCGGAATAGCTCCTGGAAACGGGTGGTAATGCCGGATGCTCCGACTCCTCGCATGGGGTGTCGGGAAAGATTTCATCGGTATGGGATGGGGTCGCGTCCTATCAGGTAGTCGGCGGGGTAACGGCCCACCGAGCCTACGACGGGTAGCCGGCCTGAGAGGGCGACCGGCCACATTGGGACTGAGATACGGCCCAGACTCCTACGGGAGGCAGCAGTG